>Ga0209186_1000019_pt1 | contig 141999 bp, 115 predicted proteins | sample SidtaG_FD_187426 | JGI IMG/M metagenome (GOLD analysis project Ga0209186, IMG submission 187426) | Marine algal microbial communities from Sidmouth, United Kingdom - Sidmouth_Male2 metaG (SPAdes) (version 2) | ecosystem: Host-associated > Algae > Red algae > Unclassified | place: Sidmouth... | reverse complement strand
TTCTTGAGTCGTTTCTAAGAAAATAAATCAGTCATGTCCGCTACATCATCTTATCAATAGTGCTTTATTCGGGTGGTAACTAGCTTCATTACAGTGCAAAAGCAAATTATTGCAATGGCATGGTGCACTATTTTCGCTTTTAGGTATTTACGGTAATTACTTTGTCATATCGTTAGTTTTTCTTAGTCTATACATAAATAAATGTCGTTTGTAAGTAGCCGGTGTTCGAACCTAATCTAATGCTGTGTCATTGGAAATAGAGAGTACGAATATGAGGCTGTTTAAACGCATTATTAATGCAATTCAAGAAAGTAAAAAGCGCGAGTTATTACAATATCTAAATGGGTTGCCAGATAGTTATATTGAAAAACATAGGTTTTCGGCGGTACTGGTACGGCAGGGAATTTCGGCTTGGCCGTGGAGTAATGATACGCAAGCCAATGAGATTGCACGGCTAGAAGGTCATATGGAACAAGAACAAGCCACCATTAGCGAGTTAAACGCTTGTACCGATGCAGAGTTGACAGATCTCGATATATCTCGGCTGAGTATCGAGGATTCAGTTCGATTTGGTCGTGATGGAATTGAGCGCATATCCGATAATGAGGCCGCGTGAAAGTCATGAAATACAATACACAGCCAGTTATAGCATCACAAACCGAGTATAGAACATCTTTAATCGACGCGAAGGCATGGATTGGACGTCAGCTTGTATTACGTAAACCGTGGCTAGGATTTAACGCGGGTACCGCATGTAAAGTCATGTGCGTTGTGGATTTTGGTGATGGCTTGCTGCTTTGGATTATCACAGATGATGAATATTCCAAAGATATAGATCAGGTGGAAATTTCTTTTATGAACCAATTGTTTAGTCCATGGCATAGCCATTAGCCCAAATCATGTCACTAGATTTGGATATCGGGTGAAGCGAAAAGGCTCTTAAAAACAAACAATTTCAGCAGCGGTTCAATACACAAATAATATTATAGAGACGACATTATGAAAAACACAAATAAGCACTTTAATTTAAAAGAGTATTTTGCTCGACGTGAAGCTTTACTTAGACTTCGTGCATTGAGTGAAAGAAGTTTGTTAGATTGTGGCATCTCACCAGAGCTACTTGAAAATGGTGTAAAAGCATGGCCATGGAAAGAGCGACTAGATGAACCCAGCCAAATTAAATTTTTACTTCCTGTCCATGGTGCTGACGGTCCGTTTACAGAAAAACACACAGATAACAGTTGGTCGGTTCCAGAGCTGCCGCTTCAAAAAGATGCTGCATAAAATAACTTGTAGCTTGATATCAACAATGCTCAGGAGGTCTTAGTTTATGAAGTATTTTACGAGACGGCTTGTTAGACCAAACGACCTTAACATGAGTCATCACCTCTTCGGGGGTCAGCTTTTAAGTTGGATAGATGAGGAAGCTGTTATATACGCAAGTTGTCGGATGAGGCACGATAGGATTGTGACAAAATATATGTCTGAGATCGATTTTCAGCGGCCTGCTAAAACTGGCGATGTTCTTGAATTTGGTTTGGAGGTCATTGAGTGGGGTCGCACGTCTCTAAGTACTCGGTGTGAGGTTCGGCATAAGAAAAGTAAGGAGGTTGTAATAAAGGTAGAACGTATTGTTTTTGTGGCTTTGGACGGCACAGGAAAGCCGGTTAGTTACGGGAAATGGGCCGGACGAAAATCTATGAGAACGCAAATTGACAGTGTAAATCAAGACGCTGTAAATCAATAAGATTGGTGGGTGCCGCTATTTTTGCAGCACAGTGAAGCACAACTAGCACAGGACAAATGCTCACGGGCTTGTTAATCTTAACTTACCTCCTCCAAGTGGTATTGAAGAGGACTGATCAAAGTGGTCTGTCCTCTTCTCTTATTAGTTTGTCGAGTAGTTAGCATAGTGCCTACCGTGTGTTGCTTCTGCATGGCACTTTGCCAAGAATCAATACTGAGTTCAATCAACACTTCCATCCGTTATTAGTGGCTACTCTCATGTAGCGAACCTTTTCAAATACTCGTTGTAATTCCATCTTTTTTCAGCCTCCGTAATATGGGTAGATTGTATTTTGACCACCGTTTTAAGAGGGTATGAAACGGTATCAACGAAGAAGGATAAGGGACTTGCATTTCTTTAAAGATGTTATTGCCGACTATCGAGAATGAAACTGTATTAGACACACAGTACGAGTGTTGGATTATTTTGTTATCGGGCAGGGTGTGCAGACGACATTGGCTGCGCGGGGGTTGATGAACAAATACTATTTACCATCATTTGTTGATTTAGCATACTAAGTTGAGCTAGTCATTAAGTATGAGTTTGCACGCTAAGTGTAATACTATTTCTGTCTGCAGTACAGGTGAGATGTTTTACGCATCACCTTGCTGCGAAAATGACTCTAGACTAAAAATAAAGATTCCGTTAGCTTGATCACAACCAAACACATATCTGGAAAACTCATCGGCTCTAGTATTGCCATTAATAATTTGAGTCACAAATACTCCCCTCGCGGACAGGTTGTGCTCGAAGAAATAGACGTCACGGTAAAAAGTGATGAACAGATTGCCATTATTGGACGAAGCGGTTGCGGTAAATCAACTTTGCTTCATCTGATGGCAGGTTTGCTGAGGCCATCGAATGGTGCGGTAAGAATAGACAGCAGAACTGTTCTCAAGCCCAGCGCTAAGTGGAACGTGATGTTTCAAAAGGCTTCTTTGTTTCCGTGGATGACCGTTATTGAGAACGCTTCTCTTGGCCTGTTATACGCAGGAGAAACCCGCAAGCGTTCAGCGGAAAAAGTAGGTCCACTGCTTAAGTTATTAGGTTTGTCAGACAAGGCAAATGTGAACGTTCAAAGCTTATCCGGAGGTCAACAACAACGTGTAGCACTGGCTCGATCACTTGCAACTGAGCCAGACGCGCTGTTACTTGACGAACCGTTCTCTGCACTTGACGCATTCTCAAGAGCGTCATTGCAATATGAAGTTGCATCGATTTGCCGAGATATGGGTATCACGTTTGTGTTGGTTACTCATGACGTAGACGAGGCTGTTTTGATGTCTGATCGCGTTTTAATAATGGCGGAAAACCCTGGGCGTATTGCGTCTGAATATACAGTGGACCTGCCTTGGCCTCGTCAGACTAACCAAGCAGAATTTATAGCTGCACGCAATCAACTTATGCGGCAGTTCGAAACAAGCTCATCGCATGACACCGTTTCTCATGCGTTAGTAAGTGGGAAAACATCGGTAACTAGCGCTGCTTGATCTAATTATTAATAGGAACGTCCAATGTCAAAAGATAAAACTATTCACAATGCCCTATCAGAAGATGAGCTGGATTATCTTCAAGAGCATGAAATGAGTCGGCGTGATTTTCTCTTGGATTCATTAGCCAAGGGTGGTTTAGCTGCCAGTATGGGGTTGGCCAGCAGTAATGCGTGGTCGAATATTCAGCCTCCAGAAGATGAAGTTGTTCGTATTGGATACTTACCTATTACTGATGCAACAGTTTTGTTGGTAGCTCATGCAAAAGGCTTCTTCGAAGAAGAAGGGCTCAAGGTTGAAAAACCAACGCTTATTCGTGGTTGGTCACCGTTGGTAGAGGGGTTTGCTGCAGGGAAATTTAATCTGGTTCACTTTTTGAAACCTATTCCTTTGTGGATGCGTTACAACAATAATTTTCCAGTGAAAATAATGTCATGGGCTCATTTGAACGGCTCTGGGCTTGTCGTTGGGAAACACACAGGGGTCAATAGTTTCTCTGAGCTCGGTGGTTTGCAGGTTGCTGTTCCGTATTGGTACTCTATGCATAATATTGTTCTACAAATGGGCTTGCGTCACGCAGGTTTAACCCCTGTAATAAAGGCTCAGGGTGAGCCACTGGGTGAGAAAGAAGTTAATTTGCAGATTATGCCTCCGCCTGACATGCCTCCCGCACTAGCAGCAAAGAAGATTGATGCATTTATTGTTGCGGAACCTTTTAATGCAGCAGGTGAGCTATTGGCAGGTGGGAAAATGCTGCGCTTTACTGGCGATATTTGGAAAAACCATCCGTGTTGTGTCATTTGTATGAATGAGGAGAAAACGAACACTAATCCAGAATGGACTCAGAAGGTTATGAATGCAATTGTGAAATCACAGATCTATTCACAGCAAAATAAAATGGAAGTAGCGGAGCTCATGTCTAAAGACGGTATGGGTTATTTGCCCATGAAGGCTGATGTAGTGAAACGCGCGATGACTTTGTATGACGCTGAGTCGTATCAATCACCGGCTGCTATTCAAAATGCAGATTGGGGTAGTGGCCGGATCGATTTTCAACCTTGGCCCTTTCCCTCTGCGACTAAACTAATCGTAAATGAGCTGAAGAACACACTGGTAGGTGGCGACACCACATTTCTGGAACAACTCGATGCAGATTTTGTCGCTGACGACCTAGTCGATTATAAATTCGTGAAAACTGCAATGGAGAAGTATACAGGTTGGGATAAAGTGCCTGGTTTCAATGCAGACGACCCGTTTAATCGAGAAGAAGTTATTTCCTTGTGATTTTGAACGAACTGTACGAGTCTATAGCTGCTCAGGAAAGTCCTCGTAAGCCGGCTATGCGCTCTTTACTTTTGTCGTTCGTTGCCTTTACAGGATTTCCGATTCTGGGCATGACGCTGCTTTTGTCGCTTTGGTGGCTAGGTGGAGTGTTTATTTCAAATAATCCAGATCTAGTTGCGTTTTCGGCGTTTGCTCCTGGTCCAACATTTGAGGCGCTTTATCAATTGATAACTGGCGGTACGCTTTGGTCTACCGTCAGCTCTAGTCTCTCTCGCATACTAACCGGCTTGGTTTTTGGGGTAGTTATTGGTGTGCCTACTGGTGTACTGATAGGGTATATAAAAACCGCGCAACGAATAAGCAATATGCCGTTTCAGTTTCTTCGCATGATCAGTCCTCTGGCATGGATGCCTATCGCTGTGCTTGCGTTTGATACATGGGATTCTGCGATTGTTTTTCTCATAGTAATGGCAGCTGTATGGCCAGTAATATTTTCTACCTCTCATGGTGTTAGCAAAATGGATCCCAGCTGGTTCAAAGTAGCAAATAACCTTGGTGCAACGACATGGCAAATGTTAAGAACCGTCATTCTACCTGCCATTTTAACTGATGTTATGTCAGGCATTAGATTGGCCGTTGGTGTCGCCTGGATCGTTTTAGTGCCCGCCGAGTATCTGGGTGTTACCAGTGGACTGGGCTACGCGATTAATGATGCTCGCGATACGCTGGAATACGATAGTTTGGCTGCGATTGTAGTGGTTATAGGGACAATCGGATTTTTCCTCGATTGGATATGTAGTTTTTTGATTAAGCGATATAACTGGCGCTTAGAGGTTTAAAGCTAGGGCTACTCATAGCCTTAACATGGAATTCAGTATAAATACGTGATTTATTTTTTAACGACACGGAGAAAAGCATGAGTACAACCACTTTACCTGAAACCGTTACGGCCTATTTAAGGCCAATTGATAGTGAGGGTTTGGCTAAATTTGCTGAGAAAGGTAGAAATAATCCAGACATGCAAGGTACTAATAAAGTACATACTGTATGTGAGGGGCAATATAGAACCATAAACAAAGTAGGTTCACATGATGTCATCGTAGATGAACCATTGCATCTTTTCGGCGAAGACACCGCTCCAGCCCCCGGAGAGATTGTTCTGTCTGGTTTAGGTGGCTGTCTCGCGGTTGGCATAACAGCCGTTGCCACCTGGAAAAAAGTGCAAATTACTAAACTCGAGCTGTTTCTGGAAGGGGACATAGGGAATCCTGCGGCTTGGGGTGCAGGTGGTGCTGATACTCCGCCAGGAAATATGGGGTTTCAGGATATTCGCGTCAAAGTGTTAATTGAAGGTGATGCAACTGATGACGAGTTGGATGAAATTGTAAAGCATGCCAATCATTATTCACCAGTGGCGAATACGATGCGAAATCCGATTGGGTTCAATATAGCGAAGCTAAATTCAGAGTCGGCTTAACGGGAATTCAGATGTTGTTACGAGACACGATTGACAGCAAAGCACTATCGGCTCTGCAGCACGTAGTTCAGCGGAATCAGACACATGGGAGTCTGAGCAAAAAAAGCGCACTTGAAAATGTCAATATAATTGCCAGTGATGAGCTTGCTCCGCGTGCCAATGACATAGATGAAGGTTATTACCCTTTGAACATTATGAGTGCTCTGGGAGGTGCAGGTGCGTTCGGAGCGCATCTTGGTGGTTCAAGCGCTCAATTTGGAGATGCGATTTCAGCTATGCAAATGATCAGTAGAGCTTGTGGCTCTACGGGTTTTCTGACGTGGTGTCACGATGTTTGTGGTCTTTATCTAGAGCAATCTGGTAATTCTGCATTGTTAGCGCGCCTTCCAGCGCATGTGTCTGGTGAAACATTTGGCGGTACTGCATTATCAAACCCAATGAAGAGCTTTGCAGGTATTGAGTCGATGTTGCTCAAAGCGGAAAAAACAAGCTCTGGATACTTAATCAATGGTTCACTTCCATGGGTCAGTCACATTGATCAGGGGCAGTACTGCGGAGCTATTGCTGCTGTAGAGAATGCGGATGGCTCGCACTCGCACGAGATAATGTTTCTACTGGAGGCGAATGAGTCCGTTGTTCTAAAGCCCTGTCCAGTTTTTTCTGGAATGGAAGGCACCAGTACTAAATCTATTGTTGTAAAAAATTTGGAAATTAGCGATGATCACATCATAGCGGACCCTGCCAAGCCGTTCATCGCTAAGATACGTGCCGCTTTTGTTCTGCTGCAAACTGGATTCGGAGCAGGAGTTATAGAAGGGAGCATAGAGTCCATGCTAGAGGTCGAAGACGGGCTCGGGCACGTTAATCAGTTTCTGCATAACCGACCTGATGAATTGCAGGTTGAATTTGAAGAGTTGAAGCAAAAATTACAAGATCTTGCCCAAACTCCATTTGAGACCGACAAGCAGTATGTAATTGATGTGTTAGATGCTAGGGCACATACTTCAGAGCTGGCTTTGAAGGCATCTCAGTCTGCGTTATTGCATCAGGGGGCTCGAGGCTATTTGATGAGCTCAGCTCCTCAAAGAAGAATTCGTGAAGCTCATTTTGTAGCGATAGTTACCCCAGCAATCAAACACCTGCGTTGGGAAATCAATAGACTAATGAAAGAAACTGTGCCCTCATGAGCAGTACGGTCGATACTAACGATGATGCTTTAGCCGATAAGCCGTGGAGACAGTATATCTGTGTTGCCTGCGGTCTCATCTATGATGAACGGGAAGGAGATCCTGATGGAGGGCTCGCACCAGGCACTCGCTTTGCTGATATTCCTGATGACTGGGAGTGTCCGGTCTGTGGCGTCACGAAAAAAGATTTCAAGCCATTCGTAAAACGTGAGCGAGATGCTAAGGCGCCGTCTCTGGTGCCGATTAAGGGTGAAGGAATCGTGATTGTCGGAGGTGGAATGGCTGGCTGGGCTATGGCCGAGGCTATCCGCGAACGAGATTCCGAAGTGCCTGTTATTATGATAACCGCTTGTACGGGTGACCGTTACAACAAACCACAGTTGTCTGTCTCGTTCGCTAAGGCTTCCGGCAGGCAAGCTCTGGTTAGAGAAAGTGCTATGGAAGAGTCGCAGAGACTAGGTGTCACCGTGATTAATCACACTTTTGTTGTGTCAGTTTCTGCTAGCTTGCGACAGATAAGAACGACTCGAGGGACGTTCAAATACAAGAAGCTGGTTATCGCTCAAGGCTCGCAAACTCGCATGCCTGCTGAGTTGCCAGAAAACCTTTGCTGGCGGATTAATGTGTTGGATGATTGGTGTACGATCTTACCAAAGCTGCAGGACGCTCCCAAGCGAATTGCGATCGTTGGTGCTGGTATGGTGGGCTGTGAAATTGCCGAAGATCTCAGCAGAATGGGTCATGAAGTCTACCTGCTTTCACGAAATCGCTTCCCTTTGGAGAGTTTGTTGCCTGAGATTGCTGGTGCTCGTTTAAAGTCGGCTCAAACAGATCTTGGGATTAAATTTATCTCATCAAAAACCATAGAACAGGTTGTGGAAAATAGTGACAGCTCCAAATCTATCTTATTTTCAGAACAGGACACTAAACAGTTCGATGAAATCATTGCTACTACTGGCGTAAGCACTGATTCACGCATTGCCAATCGTGCACAACTGGAATTTGAGAACGGTATTTTGGTCGATCCCGATACTATGCAAACCAGCCAACAACATATTTATGCTGTTGGTGATTGTGCCAGTTTTTCTGGTCAGTGTTATCGATACATTGGATTGATTGACCAACAAGTGAGTGTTGTGGCTGATACTTTGGTTAGCAAATCAAGCGCCGGTACTTATCAAAACAATAAAATGCCGCCAGTCGTATTAAAGACCAAATCGTGTCCTGTGGAGATCAATGGAACACCAGACGTCACTGGTGACTGGGAGGTTGTGAAAAAGAGTCCTGATTATCTTTTTCTTACACAAATGCGGAACGGGAAAGTAGGCGCAACAATTAGTGTTGGAAAATCAAGATAAGTATTGTCTATATATGCATCATCTTTAGAAGTTCAGACTTAATCTGGCACTTTTTTAATGATTATTCTTCTGACACTGTCTTTTTACTGGTTGTTGAATACAAAGTAATCCGCTCTTGAAGCATTGCTAATCTATCCTGGCCCCAAAAACGTTCCTTATCAAGCAGGTATGTGGGCGAGCCAAAAATACCATTGTTAATGGCGGTTTGAGTGAAGTGCTTGAATTCCAACTCTACGCTAGACTTCTCACTAAATGAAAGAATATCAACTCCTGGTAAGCCTGCATTGTTGAGCAGCGTTTGCAAAGAGTTTATATCTGCTATATCGGCATCCTGCGCCCAGACACCTTTTAGAATGACGCCCGTTACTTGTCCTTGATTTAGCCCTAAGTGTTTACAAGCGATTATTGCTTTGCAGGCCAGATCACTCGGTACTGGCCAGTGCTTAGGATGCAAGTTTATCGGTATATTATACCGTTGTGCATAACGTGCCATATCCTCTGTTCGGTAGCTTTTTCTCGCGTCAGCCTGTTTGGCTGGTGGCGTAGTGTTGGTTGATGCAAATACTTTGACTATATCGATTGGGTAAAAACGGACATTGAATTTGGCTTTATCCGACAAACTCAAAAATTCCCCGTGGCCGAGGTATGCGTAACCCGATATCGGAGAAAAATAATAATCTACTGTTATAGGCATCGCTATTTTGGTCATGGGTTACGCTGGCTCTGTAAACGGTAATCCCTCGTTTATAGGCAACTCTTCATCTCTTGACCACTCATTCCAGGAACCAAAATAGATTCTGACATCCTTAACACCTGCCTCTTTTAATGCAAGAAAACTGTTTGATGCACGGGCACCTTTAAAACAATATATATAGACGGTAGTATCAACGCTAATACCCACAGTTGCACATTCCGCCAGCACTTCATCTTTAGATTTTATCATTGGACCAGACGCAGTTGGTTTCATCAAACGGTACCACTCAATCCATACAGCACTGGGAATTCTACCTTTTCTTGGGCAAAAGTCTTTTCCATAGGGAGATGAGCTTGTACCTATCCATTCATCAATATCACGAACATCGAGTAGCGCAATACTGGAATCGTCAAGAGCTTGCTTCACCTGCTCGGTGGTCAACATTAAAGCCGTATTCATGGGGAGCTCTGGAAATTTAACTGGAGTTGGAATGACTTCTGCGTTTGAGACTGGTAGTCCCTGTTCCTTCCACGCTTGCAGTCCTCCATGCAATACTTTAATGTTTGGATATCCTAAATAGCTAAGCAGAAAATAGCCGCGGCAGGACTGACCGAAGCCAGTGTTCATTGATTCTTCATACAGCACGGCCGTTTTAGTTCCATCTAGCCCGCAAGCTCCAAATGCTGTAATAAACTTTTCCTTCAGTTCAAGCATGCCTTCTGGCGAAGAAGTCGCGAGATAGGTGAATATTTCATGAACATTAATAGCGCCTTCAATATGATCTGTCGCATAGCTGTCAGGGTCGCGGGTATCGATTAGCACCATGTCGTCGGGCATTGACTCACTAAGATCTTTGGGTGAGATTAAAATGGCGGTCATAGTGGATAACTCCTATTAATAAGCATGATTGATTGAGTTTTGTGTAGTTTAATACGTGAGTTGGTTGCGAGAATGCAGTTAATTTTGCAGTGCCCTGCTGCAAATAGGTAGATCAGTAAAGAGTCGCAGTACAGATAGATACTATTGGCAGACAGGCCTGCCGGCATCTCTCGCCCAGAGGAATAATCCCTCAGCGAGATCTTAAACCGGCGGTACAAGTTGCAGAGAAGCTATATTCGCTTGCAAACGTTAACTCGTAGGCTGACTGATGCGTTGTCATTTATTGATCTTTACTCGATCATTAAATTGTGGGGCAGGGTTTGCAGGCATCATTAGCGGAGCGTGGCTTATGTGAGAATCTTGAGATCCACTGATGTCTACTCACTTCGTTGAATAATGTGAGCTATCAATACGCCAACTTTTGATTTGCGAATAAACCGTCGTTGGTTTCATTCCAAGCAGCAAAGCAGCCCCGCTATTTCCCGAAACCCTACCGTCGCAAGCGCGGAGTGCCTTAATTAGGTTTTTTCGCTCTAAAGACAAAAGCTCCTCTTTGGTAAGAATGCGATCTGAATCCTGTGGGCCGTCGATTCTTGTAGTCGTTCGTGTGTGGGCCGTATTGTTGTGTTCGGTGGTCAGGTCAAACTGAAGCTTGCCTTTGCTGCACAAGATGGCGGCTCGTTCCAAAACGTTTTGCAATTCACGGATGTTACCAGGCCATGGATACTCAACCAGTTTTTTCACATTTGCTCTAGTTAGGCGCGGTACGGGTAAATTTAGACGTGTACATGTCATTCGCAGGCAGTGCTCAGCCAGTAGTGGAATATCGCTGGTCCGATTCCTCAAAGGTACGCATTCAATAGGGAATACGTTCAGCCTGAAAAACAGGTCTTCTCTGAATTTGTCTTCTTGGACAGCTTGTTTAAGATCTTTATTTGTTGCCGCAATGAGTCGAACGTCAACTTCTCTAGATTTTTCATCCCCGACGCGTTCGAATTTACCTTCTTGAACCACTCTAAGCAGCTTGGCCTGCAATCCCATCTCCAGTTCACCTACTTCGTCGAGAAAAAGTGTCCCACCATCGGCCAATTGAAATCGACCAACGCGATCACGAGTTGCGCCTGAAAATGAGCCCTTAACGTGTCCGAAAAATTCGCTTTCAAAAAGCTCTCGGGGGATAGCGGCACAATTTACTCGTATCAGTGGCCTGTCTGATCTGTTTGATGCCCTGTGTATCTCATGCGCTACTAATTCCTTGCCTGTACCACTTTCACCGGTGATTAAAACATTTGCATCTGTCGGTGCAACCATTTCGATTTTAGTGAGTAGTACAGTGAGCGATTCTGAGGTACCGATAAACTCATCGTGATCACTGTTGAGTCTGATTTCTTCTTGTAGATAAGCGTTTTCCAGTTCAAGTTTCTCTCGCAACGCTGCATTCTCTATTAATGCTGAACGCAGTTTATCTTCATTTTCGCGACGTTCTGTGATATCGCGAAATACAATAACTGCACCAATCAGAGCACCATCGTCCAGTATGGGTGTTGATGTATATTCAACAGGCACAGGCTTACCACTTTTATGCCAGAACACTTCGTCTGTTGCGATGTTGACCTTGCCTTCTCTAAAAGCATTATAAATTGGGCAGTCGGAGGCTGGATAATAGGTGCCATCAGGTCGATGGTGGTGAATAAGCTCGTGCATATCGTAGCCAATCAATTCATCTGCCCGATAACCGAGGATAGACTCTGCTGCCGGATTAAGAAACGTGGTCAGACCATCAATTCCCACACCATAAATACCTTCGCCAGCAGCTGCTAGGATTAACCGATGCTCGCGTTCGATTTCACGAAAATATTTTTCATCACGCTGCCATTGATTAAAGCCTTTCTTAATGTAGGACTCCGCTTCATTGTATAAATCACGCCGATGCAATGCATCAAGATCAATTATTCTTATAAAAATACTGGTTCCGCCATCGTGTTTAAGTACGGCAGAGCAATGCTCAATATTGATTTGTACTCCATCTGGTCGCAGCTGAACTAGCTCACGCGTACGTGCATGACCTTTCTCCAGTGTTTCTTCAGTAAATACATAAAGAGGGCCGGGTGATTGAGGATAGAGCTTATCGACGGTCAGGCCATCGAGCACGTTTGCAGGTTGTTTGAAGAAGTGCCGTGCAGCGATATTGGTGTGCAGCAAAACACCGGTATAGGGGTCGAAAATAAACGATGGCTCATCAGAATTTAAAAAAGTCTGATGCAACAGGTTTTTCAATGTCGGAATAGCAGCAACTTTTGGGTCGTGCTTACTTACCACCTCGGTAACACTTTCAACCTTATTAGCCGGATTTTTTCGGAATTGCCGGGTCGTTGCTTTTCGCTTCTTTTTCGTCGTTAGCGCTGTTTTGATTTCCATAACTCAATATTACTGAAATTCGTAAAATATTATTATAGTATTTCGTAAATTACGGAATATCGTAACGTTTCGAGGTCTTGTTGTATCGCCTATCATATTGATTTTTAAGCAGAAAAATATTTTCTCAAAACTGGCACAAAGCGTGGAATATCGGTCTTTATGCTGAACAGTGAATGGACTCAACCGGGTCGGCAAAAAACCATTTTAAAAAGGTGAGAGAGAGAAAAATTATGTCTTCAAAAAGTTTTGGCGATCCATACAACGGAGATCTAGATCTTCGACACAGCAAGCAATGTCAATGCAAGAGCTGCTCTTCGACAAAGGCAACTGGCGTAAACGAGCAATCTAAAGCAACCACAGCAAGTGGTGATGCTCATGCAACAACGCCTGCATTTGCAAATACGGATGACGCCTTGTCACACATGATCGAAAGCGCGGTAGTGAGGTCGGTATTTGGGCACAACGATATTAGTCGTCGCTCATTTGCAAAACTATTAGGTGGCGGCACGCTTGCCGCTGCTATAGGTTCAGTATTTCCAATGGAAGCTGCTAAAGCTGCCATCGCGGAATCACTGGGTAAACCAGAGAAATCAAAACTTGCAGTGGGTTTCGTTCCCATCACTTGCGCTACACCAATCATCATGGCAAAGCCACTTGGGTTTTACTCCAAGTACGGGCTGGATGTCGATGTAATTAAAACTGCGGGCTGGGCTGTTGCAAGAGATAAATCTCTGAACAAGGAATACGATGCAGCACATATGCTCACACCAATGCCCTTGGCAATAACCATGGGTGCAGGGTCTACGGCCGAACCCTACCTAATGCCAGCTGTAGAAAACATCAATGGCCAGGCTATCGTGCTTCACGTTGATCATGCAGATAAGAACGACGATCCGAGCAAGTGGAAAGGCTTCAAGTTCGGTGTCCCGTTTGAGTATTCAATGCATAACTTTCTGCTTCGCTATTATGTTGCTGAGTTTGGACTTGATCCTGATGTTGATATTCAAATCCGGGTTGTTCCCCCTCCTGAAATGGTAGCCAACTTAAAAGCTGGAAACCTCGATGGTTATCTTTCACCCGACCCATTTAATCAAAGAGCTGTATGGGAGAAAGTTGGCTTTATTCATAAGCTGACAAAAGATATCTGGGACGGTCATCCTTGCTGTGCGTTTGCTTGTAGTGCTGAGTTTGCCAATACCATGCCCAACACCTATGGCAACTTGCTCAAAGCACTCATAGATGCCACACAATATGCGAGCCCAGCAGAAAACCGACAGGAAATCGCCGAAGCCATTGCGCCTAAAAACTATTTGAATCAACCAGTGCCAGTTATCGCGCAGGTACTAACGGGTCGGTACGCCGATGGATTAGGCAATATTAAAGATGTGCCCGACCGAATTGATTTCGATCCGTTTCCATGGCACTCAATGGGTGTATGGATCCTGACGCAAATGAAACGCTGGGGTTATATCGAAGGTGATGTTGATTATAAAGGTGTGGCGGAGCAAGTCTATAACGCTGCTGATTGTGCCAGCATTATGAAAAGTCTCGGCCTGGAAGTGCCGAGTAAAACATATCAAAGTTACGAGATAATGGGAAAGACCTTCGATCCTGCTGAACCGGAAGCTTATGTAAAAAGTTTCCCAATCGGTAAAGGCTAAGTTGATTTATGTCGATTAACCTTAAAGCACCACTGCTATCGCTTACTTTGCTCCTTGCATTGATGGGTGTATGGGAGTTGTTTACTCCTGCGGTGAAAAGTGCTGAGAATATGACAGAGTATGAAAAGTTGATGGGGGGCGCGTCTGAAGAGGCGCGCGTTCCTCCGCCATCAGCTATCGTGAAGAAGGCATTTGAAGAACTATCCAACCCGGTTTATGACAATGGACCCAACGACAAGGGCATTGGGATTCAGATCGCCTATTCTCTGTATCGTGTACTAACAGGCTACTTTTTCGCCGCTCTCGTGGCATTGCCGTTTGGCTTCTTGATCGGTATGTCACCGTTAGCTTACAAAGTGCTGGACCCATTCATACAAGTACTCAGACCCATCTCACCACTTGCATGGATGCCACTGGCATTGTTTATCATTCAAGACAGTGAAGCCTCAGCCATATTCGTTATTTTCATTTGTTCAATTTGGCCAATGCTTATTAATACCGCATTCGGTGTTGCCAACGTTCGAAGCGACTGGGTCAATGTTGCGAAAACGCATGAACTCAGTAATTTAAGAACCGCTTTCCAAGTGATATTACCAGCAGCTGCTCCAACGATCCTGACCGGGATGCGCATATCCATTGGTATTGCATGGCTTGTTATCGTCGCTGCTGAGATGCTCGTGGGCGGTACTGGGATTGGTTACTACGTATGGAATGAGTGGAACAATTTGGATTTAACCAGCGTTATTTTCTCTATTCTCGTGATCGGCGTTGTCGGTATGTTGCTGGATACATTCTTTGCCCGTATTCAATCCGCTGTTCAATATCAGGAATAGATTATGGAACCGAATTCAAAACCACTACTTCAAATACAAAACCTGACCAGACAATTCCCGTCTCCGGGTGACGACGAACCATTGACCGTATTCGAGAATGCCAGCTTCGATATGAAGCGGGGCGAATTTGTCTGCATCATCGGACACTCAGGCTGCGGCAAGTCGACCATTCTCAACGTATTGGCCGGTCTAGACACGGCCAGCAGCGGTGTGGTTCTAATGGAAGATCTGGAAGTTAATGGCCCCAGTCTTGATCGCGGCGTTGTGTTTCAAAACTATTCTTTACTACCGTGGATGAGCGCTCTGAGCAATGTCATGTTCGGTGTTCGGGCCCGGTTTCCTAAGTGGTCGAAACAACAAGTAAAAGACCATTCCTATAAACATCTGGCCATGGTGGGTTTGGGAGAAGGCGCTGAGCAGAGAAAACCGTCACAACTCTCCGGTGGTATGCGACAGCGCGTATCGATCGCCAGAGCCTTCGCCATACAGCCAAAGCTACTGTTACTGGATGAACCTTTCGGTGCGCTGGATGCATTAACAAGAGGAACAATTCAGGATGAGCTACTGAGAGTCTGGGCGGAAACAAATCAAACCATTTTTATGATTACCCATGATGTAGACGAGGCGATTTTATTGTCTGATCGCATACTGCTGATGAGCAATGGCCCCTATGCGCGCATCGCTGAAAGTGTAGAAATCGACATTCCTCGTCCTCGAACTCGTGCAGATATTATTCATCATAAAAATTATTATCCTACGCGGAATTATCTTGTTGATTTTCTTACCACCCGATCGAAAACAATCACTATGAATTATATTGATGGTGAAGATACACGAAACAAAAAACCAGAAACCGTTAAACCAGGATCGCTAAGCAGCGCTGGCGAGAGTAGTAACTCAGCTACACCCAATATGACACAAGTCAATAACCAGAATATTCAAGGAAAAACCGGAGTTCAACTATGAATCAAACAGCATCGATCGACACTCTTCCAACCCTGCTTACAATGGATGAGGTAACAGAAGCAATAATGGCCAGAAAAAGATCCATGGGACTGACCTGGGCCGGAATTGCCGAATCCATCGGTATGTCTGAAGTTTTTACAACATCGGCGTGCATGGGCATGAACTCTCTGCCACTGGACAAAGCAGAGCAACTGGCTACGCTGCTTCAACTCCCGGGAGAGATTGCAGCTGTGCTAGCAGAGGCTCCGAATAAAGTTTTCTCGCAGAAGGTACCGACCGACCCGTGCATTTACCGCTTCTATGAAATAGTTGGGGTTTACGGCGAAACACTTAAAGAGCTTATTCATGAAAAAGGTGGCGATGGCATTATGAGCGCAATCGATTTCGATATGAGTGTAGAAAGAGTACCGAATCCAAAAGGCGACCGAATAGAGGTCAAGATGAGCGGGAAATTTCTGTCTTACAATCAGTGGTAAAGCATCTTTCGAGGAGAGCCAGCAACATATGAATGCTAACCGGCCGCCACTACCGCCCTTTGACATTGATTCAGCGAGTCAGAAAGTGAGACTCGCTGAAGATGCGTGGAATACACGTGAGCCAGAGAAAGTGTCTTTGGCTTATACCGAAAACAGTCAATGGCGAAACCGTTCGGAGTTTTTGTCTGGACGAGATGAGATTGTTCAATTTCTAATAGAGAAATGGATTAAGGAGCAGCAATACCGACTGATCAAAGAGCTTTGGGCTACTGCGAAAAATCGAATTGCTGTTCGATTTGCCTATGAATGGCACGATAATCAGGGGCAGTGGCATCGTTCCTACGGCAATGAAAACTGGGAGTTTAGTGATGAAGGATTAATGGCCAGGCGTATTGCTAGTATTAACGATCTCACCATTCAAAGCAGCGAACGCTTGTATCACTGGCCATTAGGTAGACGTCCTGATGATCATCCATCACTGACTGAACTGGGTTTGTAGTAGTGCACGCACAACGTACAAAGTACAAAGTACTCAAATATAGGTAAATGGACAAAACCACTTTAGTACCTAACATCCATCGGTTGTGGCGGAGCCGTCAGATACAGATGTGAGGTTAACACGCAAGTTGACTGATGCACTGGCTATAATTGATGTGCGCGTTCTTGATCATTTGATTATCGGGCAAGGTGTACAGACCTCTTTAGCTGAGCGTGGGTTGATGTGAGCAGGATCTGTCCAACGCTCTTTTTGTTTTTTTGAGTTACGCCCAACAATGAGTGCTACCACAAAGGCGAGATTATGTAGAATTGGGGCTGTATTTTTCTTACGCAATTGCCTCAATTGGTAACCAGCCGAATATTAGTGCTCATCGTTTACGTTCCTTTTCATCCTTCGGTATACATAAGTCGAAAGTTTCTAAGGCATTACGGTGAGGGGTTTGTTTTTCTTTTCTTGCTTGGCTAGTTTTTTCTCCTTCTGCGTTAGCAACGGTTGTTTTTTCTGCTCTTTGTTACCCTTTTTCTGTTTCGACATTTTGAAACCTCTCTTTGAAGTGAATTAACTCTGTGGCAGTCTTTTCATCGGTAAAGTGATAAATCAGGAGTTTTCTGGTATTGCGTGTCAATCAGGCTTCTTTCTTCTGTGATTCGGCTATTTGCAAGGCGCAACCTTTCGCAACTCCAGCAGTAGCTTTTTCGCTGCCTGGTAAAATTGCCCAGCCGCCTTTTTCAATAAAACCGGTTCGCTTATATGTGGCTTCCTCATTAAATGCTGCAAGGTTGGCCTCTGACTCTGGTGAGGTCTGGAATTTGTCAACGCAGATGGGTACAAGGGAAGAGACAACAGCCAGTTTTGATTGATCGTCTGCTTGTTTTGTTGCCGTGCTGCCAAGCGTCCAACCACCCCAGTTAAAACCAAGAATCATTGTTGCAATGCCCCCGATGACGCATCCTTGAATTAGCCGTGTTAGTGATTCACCTTTCAAGACAGACGGAATAGCCATAATATTTCTCATTGAGAACGGACAGGAATAGGCACCAACAAGACTATGATGCGAAGAGGTATTTCAGAAGTTGCACTATGGGAGTATTGGTAAGTGAATGCAACACAAATATATTTTTATATTTTGTGTCGTTCCGTGTGCTGGATCTCGGCAAAATAAAACGGTCGCTTTAATTGCTTGCGTATTTCAGCCCATCGTGACCGTACATTTCAGTTCAACGTGACCGCCTTTTTCAGTTGATTGTGACCGCTGTTTTCAGCCCGATCGTGACCGATTTAAGCTCTTTGGCTGAAATCAGCGGTCACGTTCCTGAAATCACTGGTTCCAACAGTCTCTAAGCACCGTGTAGCGCTGGTATTTCTCAATTTGTACAGGCACAACAGGCCCCTGTTTTTCATTTAGGAACGCCTTTCGTGCCAGCCAAGAGAGTTGCCATGCAAATCATCAAAGAAGTACTGCGCCTTAAATTCGACGCCTCACTATCACATCGCCAGATAGCAGCCGCCTGTGGCATATCTAAAGGAGCGGTTGCCAAATTTGTTGCACTAGCTGACGCCAATGGGTTGAGCTGGCCGTTGCCCGAAACACTCAGCGAGTGCGAACTGGAGCAGCTGTTCTATCCAAGTGCACCGATAACAAAAACTGACCATGACCCCGATTGGTTTGAGGTACATCACGAGTTAAAGAAAAAAGGGGTGACACGTCAATTGCTCTGGAGTGAGCATGTGGCAAAGTACCCGGACTACGCCCGATCCTACACGACGTTCTCTATCCACTACCGCAAATGGAAGCAACGACAAAGAAGAAGCCTTCGTCAGGAGCATAAGGCTGGTGAAAAGCTGTTCATAGATCACTGCGGCCCGACGATGAACATCATTGATCGCGGTACTGGGGAACTACGTTCTGCACAGATATTTGTTGCAGTGCTGGGTGCGTCAAGTTACACCTACGCCGAGGCGACTTGGACGCAGTCATTGCCCGACTGGATCGCCTCCAACCAACGGGCGCTACAGTACTTTGGCGGCGTGCCAGCATTGTTGGTACCCGATAACCTCAAGTCAGCCACGCACAAGGCCTGTCGCTACGACCCTGTCGTTAATCCTACTTATACACGCTTTGCCGCTCACTACGGTACAGCTGTGCTACCAACTCGCCCATACAAGCCTCAAGATAAAGCGAAGGCAGAGGCCGGCGTGTTGTTGGTCGAACGCTGGATCTTGGCGGTACTGCGTCATGAGCAGTTCTTCTCATTGGCTCAACTCAATCAAGCAATAGCAAGGCTATTAACAACACTAAATGATCGTACCTTCCAGGGGCGTACTGAATCACGCAAAGATTTATTTATAGCGCTAGATCAACCGGCTCTTCGCCCACTACCTGATACACCTTATGAATACGATGAATGGAGTAAGGCTAAAGTCAATATCGATTATCACATCAGCGTTGGAAAACGTTTATATAGCGTGCCCAATCGCTTGGTTGGCACCACCGTTGACGTGCGCGTCACGGCAACGGGTGTTGAAGTTTATGAACGCAGCAAACGCGTAGCTGCACATCAGCGCCATGGGGACACACGTTACAGCACCATCAGCGAGCACATGCCGGCTCGTCACAGAGCACATAGCCAATGGTCACCGAGTCGCTTTATCGACTGGGGTACGAGCATTGGGGAGGCGACTGCGCTTGTTGTGCGTTCGCAGCTTGAAGATCGACCTCATCCGGAACACGGGTACCGCGCATGCCTTGGCTTAAAAAGCTTATGCAAACGATACGGGACCCAGCGACTTGAACAGGCTTGCCGTCGAGCGCAAAGCATCGGCTCACCATCGTACTCAAGCATCAGCTCCATTTTAAAACAAGGGCTGGACCAACATCGAAAGGACCTTGAAGAAGAACAACCCAAAAAAATGCCAGAGCATAACAACGTTCGTGGCGCCAACTACTACTCAACGACAACAGAGGAATGACCCATGTTGATGCAACAAACCAAAGACCAACTTCGTACCTTGAGGCTCAGTGGATTTTTAGTCGCACTAGAGCAACAGCTGGAGCAACCCCAAAGCCACGATCTTAGCTTTGAACAAAGAATCTCTTTGCTGGTTGAACGTGAATTACTGCACCGCGAAAACCGACGATTAGAACGCTTACTCAGGCAGGCAAAGCTACGCGTTAGCGCAAGTGTTGAAGACGTAAACTATAGCCACAAGCGAGGCTTAGACAAATCCAGGATGGCCTCGCTAGCCAGTGGTGAATGGATAAGCAACCACTTAAACCTTTGTATCACAGCACCAACCGGACTTGGTTCATGATGCACTCCTCGGTACGTTATTGAAATTCCAATGATTTTTGTGGACCGCTGTCTTGCGACGGCGACAATTTATCCCTATTTTGTCTTGTTAGCTCGATATCTGTCATGAGAATTACCCAAGGCGCCCCTGGGCACGCTTGTTGCGCCTTCAGCGTACCGTTATCGATCAGAGAACGCACGAACCGCTGGGGCAACTCAAGAGACTGTGCTGCTTCTTCAAGAGTAAGCTCTCCGCGAGTGGCTCGTTCGCCTTTTTTATAAACGTTGATCTTTCGTTTCTGTCGGCAGCTACGTACTCGGCTTTCTGACCAGCCATTACCCTTCCCAGTTTTTCTTCCCATGCGATTAAGCGTGGCTGCAATCAGTTGATCAGGTATTTGACGGGCTAATTGTTCAATCAGATGTACAGTGTCCTCCGAGCTGGTAAATCTATGCTTACCGGTACGATTTTTGGTCACACAGAGACTAGTGTGATCGCCGCCAATCCAGTGCAGATGAAGCTGAAGGGTGTCGTCAGCAACTTTGACAACAATTTCCTTGAGAACTGTGCGCACAATTCGCTTCTTTAGCTGCATATCGCTGAGAGGATCATGCCATACCTTTTCAAGATCGGTAGCCAGCGAGATTAGCAATGCCCTTTGCTCTTCGCTTATAGACTCAGTGCGTTCGGTATCATACTTTTCGAGTTGTCGTTGACGCTGAGCAGCAATGTCTAACGACTCATTCCAACGTCGCTCGAGCTCTGTTGCAACAAGACGATTTTCAGGTTCTACGCGATCGTATTGGCGTTGCAATCGGCTAGCCTCGTACTGGGCTTGTTCAAGTGCTTTCTCGTATTGTTCGCGTTCACTCTGAGTTTGCTGCCTACACTTTTGCTCTGCCAGTAGTGACGCATTCAGACCTATGGGGCGAAGTACACGCAGCAGCTCATTACTCACTGCCTGGTCAACACGGATGCCTCCAAAACTAATGCACGTGCCGACGCCATGGTTGACGGATGCACCGCGGCAACCATAACGCGTAACAGATCCACCTTTGCCTGAGTAATGAACATGCAGTTTGCGCCCACAGTGCCCACATCGCAACAGCCCCGCTACAAGGGCCTTGCCTGATCTCGCAGAACCAGTCACTCGATCACCCATGCGATTGGCATTGTTTGCCAATATCTTTTGATTCGATTCGTACTCAGCCCACGTAATATAGCTTTCGTGTTGCTCGTGCAGTAATACTTGCCAGTCATCGGTATCCACCTTAAGTCCGCGCACCACGTGCTTGCGCCCATCCTCAACACTTACTTTTGAGTGAGATCTTCCATAGGCATAAACACCGGAATACACAGGATTTGTCAACAAGTGCCATATCGTATTGTAAACCGGCAGTTTCCAAATGACTTCTCGCCCTTGATCCGCGTACCGAATCGCTGGCATCTCGATATGGTTCTCGCGCAACCGCATCAGCACCTGTCGGGCGCTCCCAAGCTGCCGGAACTTTTCAAAAACCTGGCTAATCGCAACTTGAACACGCTGATCAGGATCCTTATTAAGCCGATTTTCATCAGAGCGAATATAGCCAATCGCAACACTGGTGAACAACTCACCTCGAGAGGCTTTAAGCTTGAGGGCTTCCTGAGAACGTTGCCGGAACATTGATAGCTCCATCTCGCTCATTGTACCTTTCATGCCGAGCAGTAATCGGTCATTGGGCGAACGAGCAGAATACATACCCTCTTCATCAATGATAAGCGTATCTACCAACGCGCAAATGTCCAGCAACGTGTGCCAGTCTCGACCATTACGGGAGAGGCGAGATGCTTCAATCGCTAGTACCGCACCGACCTCATTACGGCCCACTGCAGCCAGCAAACGATCAAAGCCTGGCCTCTCAATGCCACCACCAGAGCGACCAAGATCGTCATCAATCACTTGGACATCTTTCCACCCAAGATCCCTAGCTCTTTGTTTCAACGCATACTGCCGGCGCTGGCTCTCCTTGTTGTTGATTACCTGATCCATTGTGGATTGGCGAACATAAATAAATGCCGAACGATCTAAATGCCCAGGGTTAATTTTACTACTCATCATCGTTGTCCTCTCTTACTTGATCGACATCCGCTGGTACCCTTAGTCGCTCGATCAGCAGCTGGCTGAGAAGGCTGCGTACCTCGTCCAGTTCGGCCGGTGGTATAAGTGTCTCCGGTACCGTTTCTGGGGCGAGAAGATCCTGTTGAATTGGTTGTCGATAAGTCATGCGCTTCTTCACTCGAGATCGATTCATCACGAGACGCTATCGCACACTGCAGTAGCTGATGCAAGTTCCACAAATCTTCAACAGGCAGGAGGGGCCATTCACAGCACCTTAACGTGCTCGCTGATGGCAGCGTCATCCATTCAGGCAGGGTTGTGCGTGTTCCATCGGGTTGTTCAATAACAAAGCCAACAACACCTTGGTGCTTACGCCGGCACAATACATCGATCTGTTCTCCAGTTCTTGGGTGGTGCGGGTAATGTATGGTGACCCGTAAAGTTCGGGAATGGGCAGTATGTCTTCGGTCTGACGGGGTGCGGAAAAACATGGCTCTCCTGCGCACTAGGTAATCAGGCTTGTCGCCAAGGATACAGCACACGCTACTTCCGGTTACCCCGGCTACTTGAGCAGTTACGTATTGCTCATGGCGATGGTTCCTATGCTCGACAAATGAATCAATTACTCAAAACCGACTTACTTATTCTGGACGACTGGGGAATGCAAAGCTTGACAGGCACTCATCGGCAAGACCTGATGGAAGTAATAGAGGACAGACACGGCAGGCGATCGACATTAATCGCCAGTCAACTGCCGATAGATCACTGGCACGAATTTATTGGTGAGGCAACGCTTGCTGATGCGATTCTTGATCCCCTTCTACATGGCGCTAACCGACTCAGCTTAGAAGGCGAATCGATGCGAAAAAGAGAGTCAGGCTTGACTGAAGGTGACCGATCAGAGTAAAACTATCGCACCAGTTCTACATCGATGCGCAAGCCGGTCACGTTCGCTGAAACAACTGGTCACGTTCACTGAAATACGCAATATGGCCTGGCAGGTATAATCGCCGTTCGATAGTGATCACTCCACTGCTCATACGATGCATTGAGCACTGGCACATAACGATCAGTTTTAGTGATTCCACTTTTAAGATTGTCCGGTACGGTGAGCGCGGCCCATCCACCGAAGAACGAAGCCGCTTTAGTATGAGCATCGATCCAGTCAGCTTCTTTTTGTGATGCAGAGGCGCAGGCGAACGTGTAGTTTGATGCGCCAAGTACCGCGACAAATATTTGTGCATTGATGAACTCACCCGTATTCGCCGTAACCACCGGTATAGTCGGGCCACAATAATCAATAAAGACTTTTTCACCGGCGATATGATTTTGCCGCATGGAGCGTTGTTGTCGTCCGAGCCATGTTCGATAACGATGACAGAACTGAGAGTAGCTATAACTGTTTTGGCTATGCACCTGTCGATACTCTTCCCAAGCCAGTTGCTTGGTCATGCCAACTGATTTGAGATCAAGATAAACGGCAGCAAAATCAGGTTCTGCAAACCGATGCTGCGCATCGGTATCAGAGCTCTCAGGAAACAGCGCTAGTTCTAATGCTCGTTCGTCCATCTCTAATGGCAACGGCCAGGACAGGCCGGCGTTACGTGCTCGAGTCAGGTAGTTCGACACCGTGCCACGGCCGATCTCAAGTGATCGGGAAATGTCTCTTTGACTTCGTTTTAATTCATGGAATTGCCGTAGAACGGCGTGGATTTTTCGCATTGGTAACCTCGTTCGTGACACGCTGTTCTCCGGTAATGAATAAAAACCGGATAGCGTACCAATAAGGGTTAAAAAACAATGCGTTGAGAGTGATTCTGGAATTAACTGGCCACCTATTCTGGAAAGTGGCCACCTATTCTGGTGCAGATGCTAAAAGTGGCCATTTAATTCCAGAAACGGTGGCCAGATAAAACCAGAATCAGTGGCCACTTACTTCCAGAATGGGTGGCCAGATTGGGCCAGAATACGCAAGTGTATTTTTTCCGCGCTACGCTTTTCATTGGCCACCTGGTAAACATTTCTACAGCACCTACCTTGCGTCTCTATTTTTGCTCCTCAAAACGCCCCCATGTATCGAGTTTTAATAGGGTGTTTTTAGGGTTCATTTTCCCCATGTCTTGAGTATCGTTAAGGGGTCTAACTAACGTCCTTATGTTTATTCCTAAAATCTCTAGTTTTAGTCCTGAAACGTCCTTAGTTTCACTAGGAATCACAATTTCTCATGCATTTAACGTTGCGGGCGTGGCTGCGTGCGGCTTTTGGAGTACCGGCATTAAAGTGTCAATCAGGTCTTTGGCCATTTTCATTTTATTGGCCTTGGATAAACCTTTTCCAATAGGTCCGTCGACAAAAAGGTTGGCCAGTCCATGGACCGACGACCAAGCCAGTAATTCCTCCGAACTAAAGCTGTTTGGATCGGTATCTTCAATGGTATCGGCAAAGCCACCTTTCAGGTGCGAACTCAGTTCATTGGCGGCCTCAACATAGTTTTCGCTGTTTGAATAGATGGTCTCATCATTCCACATGGCGCGGAAAAAGGCTGGCTTGTCCAGCGAAAATTCTATGTAAGCCAGCCCCACAGCAGCGAACGCATTCTGATTGTTATCTTTAGCTTGTTTGTGTGCCTGCTCCATAGAGTCAGAAAGGTTCAATAATGCCCGTGCCGCAAATGCCGTCATCAACGCTCGTTTGTCTGCATAGTGTCGAAACGCCGAAGAAGGTGCTACCCCAACCAGTTTGGCGCAGGCACGCAAAGTGACAGCCTCTAATCCGAATTTGGACGCCAGCTCATCGACAGCATCCAGCAGAGATTCGGCCAGATTGCCATGGTGGTACCCTGATTTTCCCTTTTTCATCGCTTCTCGCATAATAATGCCGATGTGAACATTATTCACTTTTTTCGCCAACTTTGCTTGTATACGTTGCAAATTCGTGTATATTGTATGTGAACAGTGATCGCATAGATCGAAAAAATGCGTGTCCGGCAAATAGCAGGCGATCACTGAAGCTGGAACTAACGCTAATAGGCATTTCCGCGCATTAACATTTAATTGAGAGGATAAAAGTAATGAGTCCATCAAATGGATCAACTGTAAATCAATCAAATAACCGCTCATGGGGCCCATGTTTGTCCATGCAGGCCAGTTCAAAAGCGAACTGGTCAGGCTTCAACATTGCAGCCATGGTCGTATCATTTGTGTTTTTCTGGCCAATAGGCCTGTTAGTTTTGTTCTGGATTCTCAGTGGGAGAGAGGCAAGAGAACTACCAGCTGCAATCGCAGACAAATGGCGTGGTTTTAGAGCTGGGTCTGGTGAAGGCAGTAGCAATGTCGTGTTTAATGATTTTCAGCAGACGCAATATGATCGTATTAATGAGATAAAGCACGAGATTAAACAGCGAGCTGAGCGTTTTAACGCATTCCGTGAGGACGTAAAACGACGTGCTGACCAAGAAGAATTCAATCGCTTTATGGCGGATTCACCTGAATCGACAACTAAGTAGGTGGTGGCTTGGCCATCGGTTGCAAATGTAGCGATGGTGGCTGCATGAATGGCAAGGTGATTTGTTATCAAACGTGATGATCATGGATATGGTGCCCATGATCATCTTTTTTTAGGTTGCAACCATGAACGTAATTAGAAAGCCAAAAGTAGTTGGAAAATCAAAGGTCGCTAGAAAACCAAAGGTCGCTAGAAAACCAAATAAACTCCGTGCAATTTTACTGCTTTGGGGGTCGATAGAAGTATTAGCAGTTATTGCAATGTTGGTATCTGGATTCATTTACTTTTTTATAAACTAAATGGTCTGGCTACTTAGTTTGCGCGGCTGCGGTTAGCATGGTTGGCCATTTGGACGTCTGCCGGTGTCACTGCTGTAATTGATATGGCCGTGTGTGCAATTAATGTCGTTTCGCAGCAAGTAAAGGTACTGCTCGGCAGGCCTGTCCGCAAGAATTGGTTTACACTTATTAATTTAGTGTTCAGCCGTCGGTATAGGCAGCTGAGCAGCGTAATTAATATGAGTTCGGGAACGTGAAATTAAAATGAGTGAATCAGTAAAATCCCATGCCCGGGTAGTCGTAGTTGGTGGTGGAATTTCAGGTTGTTCAACGCTCTATCATTTAACTCAGGAAGGTTGGAATGATGTGGTGCTGGTTGAGCGGGATGAGTTGACCTCGGGTTCTACCTGGCATGCCGCGGCGCAGGTCACACAATTTGGTGGCAATCAAACAATGTTTGGCTTAAAGCGTCATAGCATTGATCTCTATCAAAAACTCGCAGCTGACCCTGATCATCCTTTTTCGTATCACATAACCGGTGGTATGCGTACCGCATACACACAAGATCAAATGGATATCTATCATTACCATGTTGGTGTAGCGCGAGGTATGGGTATTGATATGGAAATTATCGATGCTAACGAGGTGGGTAAGCGTCACCCATTACTTAACACCGACACAATGCTGGGGGCCTGGTGGGATCCGCTGGATGGTTATATTGACCCTGCGGGTATTACGATGGCTTTGGCACGCCATGCCAGAAAAGCCGGTGCAGAGGTTTATCGTTTTAACCCTGTTAAAAACATCACGCGTAAAACTAATGGTGAATTTATCGTTCATACAAAGAACGGCGATATAACCTGCGAGAAAGTGGTTAACGCCTCTGGTTATCGCGTCAATGAGGTCGGTAATATGCTGGGTGTAGAGCATCCGGTGACATCAATGGAACACATGTACTTCCTGACCGATGCTATTCCTGAAATTGCCGCATTAGACCACCAAGTACCGGTTATCCGCGACCCGGGTGATGACTTTTATAGTCGACAGGAAAAACAGGGGTTGTTGGTTGGCGTTTACGAGCAACAGTGTAAAACGTTCGGTATGGACGGTATTGATCCTGAGTTTACTCAAGCATTGTGTCCGTCTGATCTTGATCGTTGTCTGGAAAATATGGAGCGCATATTCGAGCGTATGCCTGCATTGCAGGAAGCAGGTATTCACACTGTGGTCAATGGTCCGATTACCTACACCATTGATGGATTACCGCTGGTTGGTCAAATTCCAGGTATTGAAAATGCCTATTGCATTATTGGCCTTCGTGCCGGTATCGGTGAAGGCGGAGGTCATGGAAAACTCCTGGCCCAAACGATAGTGCACGGTGAATGCGAATGGGACGCCTGGTGTCTTGACCCACGGCGCTTCACCCAATACGCCAATACAGAACACACCTGTGTAAAAGCTATAGAAGACTATCAGAACGAGTTTCACTATCACATGCCGCACGAACATCGTCCTGCAGCGCGCCTGGCACGAACCACACCGCTGTACCCAGTGCTTAATAATGAAGGTGCACTTTGGGGTGTTGTTAATGGTTGGGAGCGCGCGCTGTGTTTTAAACCAGAAGATCAACCCGATTTTAAAGATGAACACAGCTTTCGTTTTACTGCAACAAAAGATGTGGTGGCCACCGAAGTAAAAGCCATGTGCGACAACGTCGGCGTTATGGAGGTGTCGGGTTTTAATCGCTACGAAATTAGCGGCGTGGGCGCGACTGAGTTTCTTGATAAATTGGTGTGCGGCAAAATCCCTAAAAAAATTGGAAAAGTGGCACTGACGTATTTACTGAATGAACATGGTCACGTGCTGGGTGAAGCAACTATCGCAAAGCTAGATGAAGAGCATTATTGGTATGGCTCTGCTGCGGCTGCAGAGTGGCACGACCGGGATTGGCTCAAGCGCTATATGCCCGATACAGTGACTTTAACCGAATTGGCCTCGACCCATACCATCCTGGTGGTGGCTGGCCCGAAATCGCGTGATCTTTTACAATCTATATCGCCGCGTTGCGACTGGTCAAAAGCAGCATTCCCGTGGATGAGTGTGCGCACCATGACCATAGGGCACGCTGAGATTACTGCGTTTAGCGTCAGTTTTTCAGGGGAGCTTAGTTACGAGCTGCACATTCCAAATGAGCAGTTGTATTTGGCGTGGACATTAATCAATGAAGCTGGCGAAGCGTTTGGTCTGAGTCGTTTTGGTTTATACGCGACAGAATCAATGCGCATGGAGAAAGGCTACCGGCATTGGAAAGCCGATCTGATCTATGAGCGAAATCCGCTGGAACTGGCATTGGATCGTTTTGTTGACTTGTCCAAGCCAGATTTTATTGGCAAGGCTGCACTGGAGCAGGAAGTTGCTCGTGGACACGAAAAAGTATTTATCAACATGACTATTGACTGCGATTTTGCCGCAGCCCACCCGGGTGATTCTGTGTATCACAACGACAAGCTAGTTGGGACGGTAACCTCTGGTGGCTACGGGCATCGTGTGAATAAAAATATTGCCTACGCCTTGATCGACCCAGAACACGATGAAATAGGCAGAGACTTAAGCATTGGTATATTGGGGCAACAATATAAGGCTACCGTCTGCGAACATTGCTTATACGATGAGCCGCACGAAATTGTCAGATCATGAGTTTTGCTTTAATGAATCGTTATGCAACGTGGCAAGCTGCATTTAGCGATATAGCTGTATATAAGAATGACTGCTAGGTCACGCCGCTCAGGGCAGATGACAGCTCGTGAAGCGATGCATGCCAAACGATCGAAAGCACCCGAAATAAGCCCTTGTCCGCCTGGGCCTAGTGGGGGCCAATATAAGCCCTTAAGTGATGCCGATATTCAGAAAATATACGCATCATCGTTACGTATTCTTAGTGAAATTGGCATGGGTGAGTCCCCGCCAGCCTTAAAACAACAAGCATTAGCCAAAGGTGCGTTTTTAAACAAGGCAGGGCGATTGTGTTTTCCAGCAACTATGGTCGAAGACACTATTGATAGCGCATGCAAACAGTTTGTGTTGCACGGCCGTGATTCTAAGCATGATATTGAAGTTGGTGGCGATAAGGTCTACTTCGGCACAGGTGGTGCGGCGGTACAAACGCTTGACTTAGACACCAGAAATTATCGAGCTGCGACATTGCGAGATCTGTACGACTTTACCCGACTAGCTGATCACTTAACTAATGTCAGTTGGTTTACTCGCTGTTGTGTTGCAACCGACATGGAAGACATTACCGATTTAGACATTAACACCGCCTATGCTTTAATTAAGGGCACAAACAAACCAGTTGGTACAAGCTTTACTTTGGGTAGCACCGTAGACCCAATCATAGACATGTTTGATACCGCGCTCGGTGGAGAAGGTAAGTTTAAAAAACGGCCCTTCTGCAAGGCACACATTAGCCCGGTTATTTCCCCTCTGCGCTACGGCGAGGACGCGTTTGACGTAACCATGGCGTGTATCAACCGAGGCGTGCCGCTGAATAACATCATTGCAGCACAGTCTGGCGCAACATCACCCGCCACCATTGCCGGCATGCTAAGCGCTACCTTGGCTGAAACTCTGGCTGCATTGTTGATGGTCAACGTATTTGCACCGGGTTATCCAATGATCTTTTCTAATTGGCCGTTTGTGATAGATTTACGCACCGGTTCGTTCTGTGGCAGCGGCGGTGAAATCACTTTGCTCAACGCGGCGTCTGCTCAGTTATCCAATGCGCTTGGCCTGCCTTCAGGTGCTGCATCAAGCATGAGTGATGCAAAGGCGGTAGATGCGCAAATGGGTTTGGAAAAAGCCATGTCATCATTAGGCGTTGGCTTAGCGGGCTGCAATATGGTGTATGAATCATCTGGCATGATGGCAAGCCTGCTTGGCGCATCGTTTGAAGCTATGCTGATTGATGATGAGATGCTATCGCAAGTGTATCGGGTATTGCGTGGTATAGAAGTTAACGAGGAAACGCTTGGCTTTGAGGCCATCGAACAGGCTGTTTACGGAGAAGGGCATTTTCTTGGTGCGCAACACACCATGGATTCGATGCAGCGAGACTATTTCTGGCCAAGTAACTTAACCGATCGTCAACAACCGGTGGCGTGGGAAGAGGGCGGCTCTCAAGATATGTGGCAACGGGCTAATGAGAAAGTGCGTGACATCTTAGCGCAGCATAAGCCTGAGCACCTGAGTAGCGAGGCTGATGCAAAGATAAAGGCTCGTTATAATATTATGCTCGACTGCTAAACCCAATAGACGGTTCAATGCCTGAGATTACAAGCTATTGCTGGAACTCTACCATCTTGTAAATCGCACTTATGCAGAGGCTTTTATCATTGCTGGTTCAACTTCGCGGATTTTTATTTTTATGTTGAACATGGGTATCAGTAATTGCATCCCAAGTTGCGATTGAATCTGTGTAGATGTGATATTTATTGTTGCAGATAAAATCAGTATCAACAGTCCCCAGACGCAACCGCTTTGTGCCAGGCAAGCTTTTCAATGCACTGTACAGGGGGCTTCCGCAGTTTGAGCAAAAAGCACGAACCTTGTCTGCGTTGGAGGCAAACTCTTTTATGTGTTCTGTACCTGTAAAGATTAATTTGCTGGCATCAAGCGGACTGTTGGTTGCAAACGCACTGCCTTGTGCTTTTCGGCACTGTGAGCAATGACAGATGGACATTTCATTAATGTCGCCATCGTATTGATAGCTAACCAGGCCGCACAAACAACTTCCCTTAATCATGCTGTATCCTTTCGGCCACTTAAAACCGATGATGGGTTAGGTTCCAGGACTAAATGGTTTTCAATGCCTGCAATGTTGTCTTCGAGTCTATGATTAACGTAAAGTACTGTACTTTCTGAGTTGGCACAGATTTTTTCTATCAGTGCCAGTACCAAATGCCGGTTTATATCGTCTAAACCCAAACAAGGCTCATCAAGAATTAGCAAAACAGGGTGTTTAACCATTGCACGTGCAATTAGTATGAGTCTTTGATCACCGAATGAGAGCTGATTGAAGGGTCTGTTTGCTTGCGCTTCTAAGCCAAGCAGCTCCAACCATTGGCTGGCAATACTCAGTTGCTCATCGCTGTATTGCTGATATATACCAATACTGTCATAAAAACCCGAAATAATCGCGTTTTGAACGCTAACACTAACTTTATACTCCCATTGCAGTGCGCTGGACACATAACCAATATGTTGTTTGATATCCCAAATGCTTTCCCCCTGGCCGCGTTGCATGCCAAAAATATTGATATCGTTTACATAACATTGTGGGTGATCGCCGGTAATCAAATTTAGCAGGCAGGTTTTTCCACTACCGTTGGGACCACTGACTTGCCAGTGTTCGCCACGGTTTATTTGCCAATTGAGCTGATCAAACACCACGTTTTCGCCATAGGCTATTCGAGCGTCTTTAATGGCTACAAGGGTGCTGGCATTATCGCCTGCATGTTCAAATTGATTGCTTTGCGTTGAATTAGCATTTGGCGGAATAGACAATTTGGTGGTTTTCAAATGCATCAATTGCCGTAGCTCGGCAACCGCTGACTCATCTGATCGGGAAATCGTGTGAGTGAGTTGGCCCTGGTTCATGTACGCAATGTTGGTAATAAAATCGGGGATTTCATCAAAACGATTAAGCACCATGATTATTGGTGTGGTTTGGCTGAAATCGTTTAGCAATCTATGCAGTGCGTTATCAGATTGAACATCCAGACCCTCAAACGGTTCGTCCAGTATTAATAATTCCGGCCTGCTACTTAATGCTTTTATCAACAGTACTTTTCGCGTTTCGCCGGTCGATAATTTTCTGAAACTGTGGCCTAGCATGCCAGTAAAATCAAGTTCCCCTATCAATTTATGCTGCATACCAGTGTCGACACAGTCTTCATCTAAAATGTCCTGTACTGAAGTGCCTTCGCTGATAACGTCGAGTATGTCGGCATCATCTTTTTTACGCTCAGCTTCAATGAGCGCTGCCTGTGCCTCAAAAGACACTACCGCTATGCGCTGTGGTAAGCCTGTTGCAAAGCCGGATTCGATATCTCCAGCACCACAAATGGCTGCAGCTAATGCAGACTTTCCTGAACCGTTAGCACCGGTAATGACCCAGTGCTGCTTATCATGGAAAGACCAATTAAGTGCTTGTAGAAGAAAGTGATCGTCAAAATTAACGCTTAATTTATTGAAGCTTGCGTTGAACATGGTTGTTTATTTAATTAAGTTGTCGCATTGTTTATGGTAATAGCCAGTACAATCGCAATCCCATTTAGGAAAAATGTGGTTAGTGCTGTGGGTAGGTTTGCGCTGCGCAGTCCCAGAACGCTTTTAGCAAGGGGTCGCTAAGGCGTTCTTCGTGAGCACACAAACCAAGCTCAAACGGTGGCAAGTCTTTCATGTACGGCAATACGCGAATACTCTTGCGTATTGGGCTGTGTTCAATGACCAGTTTTGGAACCACGGCAATACCAAAGCCTAAACCAACCATGGATACCACCGCCTCATGTCCGGCGACCTGAGCATAAATGCGCGGTTCGTAGTCAATTTTTTTCATGCGCGCCAGAAAATGTGTGCGAGCCAAACCGCGTTCTGCGAGCACAATAGGCAATTCGCTCCAGTTCGGTTCTTTCTCATTTGTTATTAATGTATCGAGTTTTCTTGACAATGCACTGGGAATGGTTGGGCCTATAAGGCATAGCGGTGTGCGCCTCAGTGGTAAGCAGGCTAATTTTTTAGGCAGTTTCTTTGGCACAGCAATAATGGCTGAGTCATCAAAGCCGTCAACCACACGATCCATGGCTTCGGCCTGATCACCGGTTCGCAGTTTAATGTCGATGCCCGGATGGGTGTCACGCATAGCAGGCAGAATTTGACTGAGCATGCTGTAGCTCGCCGTCACCGAACCGAACACACTTACCTCACCATTCAGCTTTTCGGTTTTAGCATCAAGATCGGTGCGAATTTGCTGCCAGTCGTCAACGGCTTTTCTGGCGTATTCAAGGAAATGTCGCCCAGCCGGGGTTAGTTGAGCTTGTCGGTTGTCGCGCTCTACTAAAATCTGTCCAACATGGGCTTCCAGTCTTTGCAAGTGTCGGCTAACGGCAGACGGGCTCAGGTCTGTTTGGCTCGCAGTACGGCCAAAATGCAGTGTCTGAGCGAGGTTAAGAAATACTTTGTAGGTGCGGATGTCCAAATCTTTGCAGAATATGTCGGGAAAATGCTTTTTGTTGCAAATATTGCAATACTGAACGCATAATTATACCTTAAATTGCAATATTCGGTTTACTTAGACTGATCGCAGAGTGCCGAGATCAAATCACCATCTATCGCGATTAGTGCAACACTGTATCGCAAATATGTCGATTTACGCAACGGCCCAGCTCCTTTATGATGCATGTTTCCTAACCGCACGACTTATCGGAGACGCCATTATGGGGCAAAATTATTTCAATTCTCTACCGCTGCGACTGCAACTCGAAGAGCTTGGCAAATGCCGCTTTATGGGTCAGGACGAGTTTGCCGACGGTGTTAAATATATCCGTGGTAAAAAAATTGTCATCATCGGTTGTGGTGCGCAAGGTTTAAATCAGGGGCTAAATTTGCGCGACTCAGGACTTGATGTCAGCTACGCGTTACGCCAGGCCGCCATTGATGAAAAACGCCAGTCATTTCAAAATGCATCAGACAATGGTTTCACTGTTGGTACCTATGAGGAACTGATTCCCGATGCCGATATTGTTATGAATTTAACCCCGGACAAGCAACATACCCAGGTGGTCAACGCGGTAATGCCGTTAATGAAAGCTGGCTCAACCCTTGACTATGCTCACGGATTTAATCTGGTTGAAGAGGGCATGCAAATCAACAAAGAAATTACTGTTGTCATGATGTGTCCCAAGTGCCCGGGTTCTGAAGTGCGAGCAGAATACGTTCGAGGCTTTGGTGTGCCAACGTTGATTGCTGTGCATCGTGAGAATGATCCCAACGGTGATGGACTTAAAATTGCCAAAGCACTCGCTGCTGGTACTGGTGGACATCGTGCTGGTGTATTAGAGTCGTCACCCATTGCTGAAGTAAAGTCGGACCTGATGGGCGAGCAAACTATTTTATGTGGGGTGCTGCAGACGGGGTCTTTACTTTGCTACAACAAAATGATCGAAGAGGGTGTTGATGCACCCTATGCTGCAAAGCTTGTGCAAAACGGTTGGGAAGTTGTCACTGAGGCACTCAAGCATGGCGGTATAACTACCATGATGGACCGTCTTTCTAATCCTGGCAAAATTCGCGCTTACGAATTGTCAGAAGAAATGAAGGACATTCTGCGCCCGTTGTTTCAAAAGCACCAAGATGACATTATGTCAGGTCACTTCTCAAGCACGATGATGGCTGACTGGGCCAACGACGATGTCAACTTGTTGAAATGGCGCGCAGACACAGCTGAAACTGCTTTTGAAAAGCAAGCGATATCCACGGATGAAATCAGCGAGCAGGAATATTTTGATCATGGCATTTTAATGGTGGCAATGATTCGTGCCGGTGTTGAACTGGCTTTTGAAACCATGGTTGATGCTGGAATCATCGCTGATTCGGCTTATTACGAGTCGTTACACGAGACACCACTTATCGCAAACCTGATTGCTCGACGCAAATTGTACGAGATGAATGTGGTGATTTCAGATACGGCTGAATACGGTTGTTATTTATTCGATCAGGCTGCGCGACCGCTACTGGAAAAAGAATTTATGCCGGCTATCAAGGCAGACGTTATCGGTAAGGGATTGCAAGTGAATGATATGAGCGTTGATAATAGCCAGCTGGTGCAAATTAACGATGCGATACGTAACCACCCAATAGAGCAGGTTGGGTCAACGTTGCGTGGGCACATGACAGGTATGAAGTCGATAGTGTAAAGCTCGCTTTTTGCCAAGCAACAAGCTTACGGCAAAAATTTGTTATAAAAAAAGGACCCTCGTAAGGGTCCTTTTTTACTTCAACCAGGTTGCATAAAAACTACTGTTGTTTTAGCACCATGAGCTCCACTCGACGGTTTTTCTGACGGCCATTCTCTGTAGCGTTGCTTGCCACAGGTTGCGACTCACCATAAGCTTTGACCTTAAATCGATGTTTAGCAACACCTCGTTGTAATAAGTACTTTGCAACTGATAATGCACGCTGTTTTGCTAACAATGCATTAGCTTGAGTTGTGCCGATATCATCTGTGTGCGCGGCCAGTTCAAAGCTCAACGTAGGGTGTAATTGCAGTTTAGCGGTAACCCCATCCAGGCTGGCTTTTGCCGATGAAGTTAGTTCAGCTGATTTGGTTGGAAAGTTTACGCCGTCTATGACGCCTGCCAACAACGCACAACCCAACACGTTAATTGCAGCGCCACTAATTGTTCCGGGACACTTATCAGCGGCATCGAGCATGCCATCATTGTCTTCGTCAGCAGGCTTGGCAATGACCACTGCAGGTACCGGCTTAGGTACAGGCATTGGCGCAGGCTGTGCCGCTGGAGCAGGTTCAACTTTTTTAGTAACCTGTGGCAGCGGCTTTTGATCAGCATTTTTACCTAAACGATAAATCAGCCCCAACTGCAGGTAGTTAACGTCCTCCTCATAGGCATAGAATTCTGCTCTAACACCTAAACCTTTGCGGCTTGAATATTCCACACCTGCGCCGGCGAGCAACGCTGCCTTATGGTCCTGAATCAGGTTTACATCGCCCTGCGTGGTGTTGTTGGTTAAGCCATAACCGATTCGACCGTAAGCAGACAAACCATTACGCAACACATTATGTCGATTTTTCCCAAGATAAAACAGTGCGCTTCCACCAAAATTCTGATAGCCGATACTGCCACCAGTTGAGAGTTCGGCGTTACCTAGTGATGCACCATGGAGTTCTAATGAAATCCATCTATTGATATCGAGGCCTAAGTTAATCTGAGCACCCATCGCACGAGATTCTGTGACAGAAGCGTTATCTGAGTTACGCGGTACCGGGTTCAAAGCGCTCGAACCTATACCAATACCGGCGTACACATGACGACCAGGTTGAGCTTGTTGTGATTGTGGGTATGCGTCTGTGGCGCTCGTGTTGGCGTTGCTTGCACAGGCACCAAGGCCGAGCACGCTTGCCAGCACGATTAGTAGCGAGCTTTGATCACCGGTAAGTTTGCCGGCGTTTTGACGAGCGCTTGTGTGAGCATTTGTCCGCACGTTTGTTCGCCCGCTCGTCCGCACATTGGTCCGCAAATCGGTCCGCAAATCGGTCCGCAAAAGGGTCCGGAATAAAAATCCTACCACAGCCATTATTAATATGGCCAGTAATCCCGTATCAGATTTTGCCTTACCCGTTGAATCAATGCTGCACCCGCTACCGGCAACACCGGTGTGCCATTCAAGTTCGTCATTTTCATTTACCGCTTGACTGATATCAGGTACGCCATCACCGTCGGTATCAGGAAGGTTGGAACCTAACGGTTGCAAGGGATCAAAAGAAAAACCGGTTTGCACAAAGCCGTCACCTTCGCTGTCAGGGTCAGCAGAATCAATAATGCCATCTGAATCTGAATCACCCTCGGCTGTAACGAAATCTGCATCAGCGCTGTCATCAATGCCGTCTTCATCGGCATCAACGCCGCCGGTATTGTCAACGTCTACGGAATCAGGAATACCATCACTGTCGGAGTCTTGTAATTCATCTACGATACCGTCACCATTTACATCAATACCGCCAGCTTCTTCCAAATCAGATTGTCCATCGTTGTCCCGGTCAAGATCTAACTGATCAGCCCAGCCATCGTTATCGGTGTCCACTTCATTGACTGGTGCAAACGCCACAGAATCATCGATACCGTCTTGATCATTATCGGTAAAGTTATCAACACGGCCATCGAAATTGATATCTGCACTGGCACCTGTCGTTTCAAACAGGTCTGACAAGCCATCATTATCACTGTCTAAATCCTGAAAATCAGGCACGCCATCATTGTCAAAATCATCAACATTCAGTGGCGTAATACTCAGAAGATCATCCAGGCCGTCATTGTTCGTATCGGTGAATTCGTCGATGATGCCGTTTCCGTCAGTGTCAACCCCATGAGCTTCGGTTGAATCAGTAATACCATCGTTATCACTGTCGCGATCGAGAAAATCGGGCACGCCATCACCGTCTGTGTCTACAGGGTTATTGGCATCACCGCCGATTTCAATTGCGTCGGGGATACCGTCATTGTCGTCATCCAGATCAATGAGATCTGCAACACCGTCGGCGTCAGAGTCAACTGTGTTATCAACTGGTTCAGCTGGGTTGATTGGACTGATTACATTAGTATTTGCGTCTATGTAGTCCGGAATGCCATCCTGATCAGAATCAATTGGCGTGTCACCTATTTCTCCAGCCTCAGAGCTGTCACTGTCACCATCGTTGTCAGAATCGGTATCAATAAAATCTGCAGCTCCATCGCCATCAGTATCAATAGCGCCTTCAATGCTGTCAGGTATACCATCGTTATCGGCGTCTGAATCAAGATAGTCGGCAGTACCGTCAGCGTCGCTGTCAATGCTGCCTTCTACTGCATCGGTAATGCCGTCGCCGTCCGAATCAACATCAAGATAATCAGGTTGCGCGTTACCATCAGTATCGATTGGCTGGGCTGGGTTATCTCCGGCTTCATCCGCATCCTGAATACCATCGGCGTCACTGTCAGTATCTAGGTAGTTTGGTGTGCCATCGCCATCAACATCACCTGTGCCTTCAATATTGTCGTTAATACCATCGCCATCGCTATCTATATCAAACTCGTTGCTTATCCCGTCTCCATCGGTATCTGCACCTGTTTCACTGTCATTTGGAATGCCGTCACCGTCTATGTCGGCATCCAGACTGTCGGCAATGCCATCGTTGTCTGTATCCTGCTCAACCGGTGGCACAACAGTTACCGGATTCGCTATAGATGTGTCTGGGTCTAGCGCATCGATCACACCGTCGCCATCTGTATCGATTGTGCCCTCGTCACTATCTGAAACTAAATCACCGTCGGAGTCCGTGTCCAGAAAATCTGGTACGCCATCGTTATCAGTATCGCTTGGGGCAACCGGATCGGTACCTGCTTCAGCAGCATCATCAATTCCGTCACCGTCACTATCGGTGTCCAGATAATCAGGTACACCATCAGCATCGCTATCGCTTGGTGCGTTCGGTGAATCACCAACTTCAATTGAATCTGGAATGCCGTCACCGTCACTGTCTAAATCCAGATAGTTGGGGACACCATCTGCATTCTGGTCGCTTGTGCCTTCATTAATATCCAGATTTCCATCGCCATCAGCATCAGTATCCTGAAAGTCAGGAATGCCATCAGCGTCTGTGTCTATATCGGTTTCAAGTGCATCGCCAATACCGTCACCATCACTGTCAGTGTCTATAAAGTCTGGTGTGCCGTCGCCATCAGTGTCCTGGCCTTGTTCAACGTTATCTGGAATACCATCGCCATCGCTATCGAGGTCTAAAACGTTAGGGATACCGTCAGCATCATGATCATTATTGCCGCCATTCACTTCAATAATGTCGTTAATGCCATCGGCGTCGCTGTCTTCGTCCAGGTAATCCGGAATTGAATCACCGTCAGAATCAAGCGGTACGTTGGGGTTGTCGCCAGCTTCGAGTGTATCGGGCAGGCCATCACCGTCGCTGTCGACATCCAGAAAATTGGGCAGGCCATCGCCTTCGGAGTCGGTAGTCCCTTCTACTGAATCATCAATGCCATCGTTGTCACTGTCCAGATCAAGATAGTTGGGGATGTTGTCGCCGTCAGCGTCGTTAGCGGTTTCGCCAATATTGGCTATGCCATCGCCATCAATGTCATTGTCAAGAAAGTTGGGTATTCCATCGTTGTCTGCATCACCGTTGCCGGCATCAGCGTCAGCGATTCCATCGTTGTTTGAGTCAGAATCGAGTAGGTCAGCAACACCGTCACCGTCGCTGTCAACAGCACCTTCTAACGCATCGTCAAGGCCGTCTCCGTCAGAGTCGGTGTCGATAAAATCAGGCAGTCCATCTCCGTCGGTATCAGCAGGGTTGGCAGCGTCAGTGCCTGCTTCAACTGAGTCATTGATGCCATCTCCGTCACTGTCCAAATCCTGGTAATCCGGGATACCATCAGCATCGGTGTCGGTTGTGCCTTCGATGTTGTCATTAATACCATCGTTATCAGAGTCTGTATCTAAATAATTGGCTTGCCCGTCAGCGTCTGTATCGATAACACCTTCATCGATATCACTAATACCATCACCGTCCGAATCGGTATCTAAATTATTTGGGATATTGTCGCCGTCAAGGTCATTTGAGCCTTCGATAACGTCGTCGATACCGTCACCATCAGAATCGGTATCCAGATAATCAGGTATAGAATCTCCGTCTGTATCAACGGTACCTTCGATAATGTCATCAATGCCGTCATTATCTGAATCGGAATCCAGATAATCGATAATGCCATCGTTGTCTGTATCCAGTGGTGATGTCGCATCGTTGCCTGCTTCAATGGCGTCATTGATGCCATCACCATCGCTGTCCGGATCTTGAAAATTGCCAACACCATCAGCATCAGTATCAACCGAGCCTTCAAGATCATCTGTGATTAAGTCACCATCTGAGTCGGTGTCAACATAGTTGGCCAGACCATCTGCATCAATGTCAGCAGTGCCTTCATCGCCATCACCTATTCCATCGCCATCGGAGTCCAGGTCAACGTAGTTCGCAAGACCATCTGCGTCTGGATCCGCAATGCCTTCGGTTGTGTCACTTATGCCGTCGTTGTCAGAGTCAGTTTCCAAATAGTTAGCCACCCCATCATTGTCGGTATCGACCACACCTTCAATAGCATCAGGTATGTTGTCCGCGTCAGAGTCGGTGTCAATGTAGTTGGCAAATCCATCGCCATCAGTATCGGTCGTGCCTTCTGCAGCATCAGAAATACCGTCGTCATCTGAGTCTGTGTCGAGCGAATTGATCACGCCATCGTTATCGGTATCAGCATTGCCTTCGATGACATCGCTTATACCGTCGTCGTCATCGTCTGTATCATAGAGATCGGCAATGCCATCGGCATCGGTGTCAATCAATACACCATTGGTTGCAGTGCGAATATGAGAAGTTAGATCAGCACCAATTAAATCGACATAGTTAATGGTAATCGTATCGCCACCCATGGATGAGAGCATACCGTCGTCATCAATGCTGTGATTGGGTGTAGTGGGTAACGAGCCAGTAAAAATATTAGTGTCGCTACCGGTTTCTGTAAGAACCACGGATTCAGATTCGCCGCTTGCATCATTGACCACAGTGACCGAGGTGGTCTCTATGACGGCGGCATCAGTATTTAGATCCTGATCACTTACCACAATGTCTAACTGATCGCCAGGCTGACTTTCAGTGTTGACCGTTACAGTGCCATCGTAGTTAACGAAGATACCTTCACCGTCCACAACCGCGGCGGGCGAATAATGGATTGTGCTTAAGCCGTAAACGTAGGTATCGATATACCGTTCGTTGCCAAAGCCTGTGCCTGTGAAATTACCCCAAGTGTGTTTTCCTTCTGGTGTATTCGATAAAGCACCTTCAGGGGTGTTGCTGGTCCCGCCTGCATTGAGTAACGTTATGTCGTCCCAGTACACTCGCGCTGGAATGGTTGTGCCATCTGGGTTCGCAAGATTAATGGTCAGGCCCGATTCTGTTCCGCCACTGGTTTCCACATCATTGGCGATAAAGTGGTATTCGCCCATGTGCATTTCTACTTTAGAGTAATAAACACCCGTAGCTGGCGCATTACCCGCAGCATCATTACCATCCCAAAGCACTTGGTTAAAACCGGTTACGGCTTCGCCGAGCAACTGGCGATCCCCAGCGTTGCCATAGATTCCATCCTGATTTAAATCAATTAATATTGAGTAGGTGCCAGGCACGTCGCTAACAAATTCGAAAAAACCGGAATCCTGAACACCGACAGTGGCACCTGGTGAAATACCGTAGTCATCACCATCACTATCAACAAAACGAACATCAGTTAGTGTGGGTGCGGTAGTTGGTCTCGGGTCAGATATTGCCGGGTAAGACAGATACAAAGGATGCTGATAATCAACACCGTTGTCGGTTGTTTCGGTACTGTAGCTCGAGTTTGGCGCTCTAACCCCAACAGAATTTGCAACCAGGTTGTACCCGTAGCCGGCAAAATTATTCAGATCCAGTTGCCACACATAATTGGTGCTGGGCCGACCACCGGGTATCAATGCGTAATAGTTAGCATCAGTGGCAGCTGTTTCGTCAAAACTGCCAGCGTTTACACCAAATGTATAACCCCAGAAACGGCCGTCTGCTGCTGTGGGATCAGGGTTAGTGGTAGCATCCGGGGTTACAGTAAAGTCGTAACGCAGAAATTTACTGTTGGCAAAAGCCGCCTGGGTCGTGTTTTGTAAAACCATTCTGTAAGCGCCAGACTCAGTGGTGATGTGGCGCATCGGGTTGGTTAGTGGTGCATCCATTGGATCTGTACAGTCGACATTGCTACCGTCAATGCTTTGGGTATCTATTGGCGTGACGTTGTTTGATGGCGCGTAGAATTCAACCGTAATTGCATCGGTATTAACAGATCCGCATAACGAGACATTAATAACTTCACCGGCAGTTAATACATCGATATAAACAGAAGCTGAGGTATCATCGGCCGCATATCCTTGACCCAATGAAGCCTCGTAGTCCAGCAAGTCTTGTCCTTTACCCATTTGCACGACGCCTTCGGCGTGTATGTCAGTGCTGCTTGCAATCAGCACTGCTGCTGTGAGTATGTTGAGCTTAAATCGTGCTTTACCAAATTTTTTGTACAGAGTAGTGTTTCTGTTGGCCATGCTTGCCTTCATATCCTTTGTTCCCGCTCCTGCGGTTTCCGTGGCGAAATCTGGCGATCTGGCAGCAACAAAATGACCAATAGGCCCAGTTGAAAGCAAAACTGTATTTTTTTGAGGTGGGAGTTGGGGGTTAGTTCTCACATTTTTGCGGTGAGCAGACGGGTGGTCGGTTCTGCACTCTGACGAACCGTAGAACCGACCTGATAGTAGGGTGGTAGTGCGGGTTTAGCGCTCCATAGCGTCGTCGAGTTCAGCGATTGGGAAGTCGCGCATGAATTCTACCAAGGCGTCTGAATTGAGCTCGCTTGATTCGACTGTCAATGAACCGCCACTTTTAAGCTGGACATTGAGCGAGCCTTTGCCGGCAGCGTCCGATACAATAACAGTGCGTTTTTGAATTCGGATTTTCTTGCCATTGTTCAGGCCCAAACCACCAGCACTTTCCATCGCACCAAACAACTTGCCAAGCTCACCCAAGGCACCGAACGCACCTGCGCCAGCACCGCTGGTTGTGGTTAGTGTGAGATCTATTGTCCGGTTGTCGCTTGTGTATGAGCGCTTTATAACATTTAATCCCATAGCATTCTCATTATCGATTTCGCCACCGGTATAACCGTTTAACTCATCGGGAAAAAGCGAAAGCTTGATTTCTTCCCGGAGTTGAGTCAGACCCGTTAAACACCAGGTTGCCTCTTCAATGGCACCCTCAAGATCGTCTTCTTCTTGTATTAGTCTTGCGGCATCGATACAGGCTTCCGCAGCATCGTCAACCGGGCCAGCGTTCACACCCATGTGTATGGTGGCAAGCAATACTCCGACAGAACAAGGAACAAGTACTTTGTTTTTTATAGAGAGTTTCAAAATTAATATCCTTAATTAAGATGCAACTTTATGTTAGCTGGATTAAGTCATTAGTCGCTAACACTTTTGGCGATTCAACCTATCGCTAATTTATACCACGCACGGCGCTACGACCGCCACTACCATGTCCACTACGACCACTATGATTTAGGTTTCAAGTTTTGAGGATCGTACAGCGGCTTGTAGCCTACTGACTCTAGTCTCAATTTGTATTGCTCGCCAAAGTATTCCATTAGAAACTCACGACCTTCCTGACAGTGTTCATATGGCAGATAGCCCAAAGCAATATTTTTACCGATTGTTGGTCCGTACACAATACTGGTTGTATATGAACGACGACCCAGGGAATCAATCAGTGCCTTTCCGGTATCGGTATCCATTATAGGGCTATGACCAACCGGGTAGCGAGCTATTCCTGTGGAGTCGACGTTGTCAACCATAGTGAACGTGCACAAATAGGCAGTTTGGTGTTCCTTTTCTTTAAATGCCAGGTGCGCCTGTTTGCCGTGAAAGTCGGCCGCTTTGACTTTGGGGCGAGCCAAATCTGCCTCAAACAAATTGTAGTTAGTGAGTAAATCAGCATTTTGCAAGCGCAGGCTTTTCTCAAGTCGCCTGCTATTAGCGTAAGTTTCTATACCAATGGGGGTAACACCTTCATTGGCTAATGCGTCCCACACTGTCAAGCCATCATCGAATTTGAAATGCAGTTCCCAACCCTGTTCACCGACATACGAAATTCTAAATGCGGCAACACTGGCACCTTTTATAGTGATCGTTTTAACGGCCAAGAAAGGGAAGTTCGCATCGCTTAGCTCGTGTGGCTTTTCAACGACTTTCTCCAACGCTGTGCGGGCATTGGGGCCCCACAGACCAAGACAAGCGAAATCGGTGGTCTTATCCTCAATTTCAACATTTTTTAAACCGCGCGCATCTTTCATGCGCTTGAGCCAAACATAGTCTCTTGAACCAGAATCGCCGCCGTCCATCACACGATAATGATTTTCGCTGAGTCGCACTATGGTTAAATCAGCGCGAACGCCTCCGTTGTGATCTAAGAAGTGCGTGTAAACACCTTTGCCTACTGGAGTGTCTGCACCAACTTTTGCCACGCAAACATACTCCATCAATTGCTCAGCATCTGGTCCTTCAATATCGATTATGGCAAAGTGCGATAAGTTAACCATGCCAACATCTTGTGAAAGCTGCAGGTGTTCGGCATTGGATACCCGCCAAAAATGGCGATTATCCCATTCATGTTCGCGCATCGGTACTTTGTCTGCAAATTTTTCCAGTAAGTGTTCGTTGCTGGCGTAACCGTGCGCGCGTTCCCATCCTGCGGCTTCCATGAAGTAACCACCCAGCGCTTTTTCGCGTTCGTAAAACGGGCTGCGCCTCAGCCCACGGCCGGCGGTGTAGGGTTCTCGGTCGTGTACTGCCGGGTTATAGATTTTGAAGGCAGTCTCGTAACACCGGTCGTGTATGTATTGTTCTTGTTGTTGAAATGGATAGTATCGGGCCACGTCTATCGAGCTGTGATCAAGCTCTGTGTGCCCATCTGTCATCCAATCTGCTATGACTTTGCCAGTGCCAGGACCGTCTTTTACCCAAACTGACACGGCATACCAAAGACCGCGAACATTGGCCGATTCGCCGATAGAAGGTCCACCGTCGGCTGTGACTTGTAATAAACCATTGAACGAGCGTTTTTCATCAAAACCTAACTCGCCAAGAACAGGCGTTAACTCCATGGCACGCTCTAAAGGTTCTATAATCTGTTCCATCTCAAGATCACGTTGAGACGGGGAAAGACGCGCTTCTTCTTTTTCTAACAGGTCTCTTGGGTGGCACATGCGTGGGTCTTGCTCTTCATAATATCCCCATTCGATCATGCCGCCTTCCGGCGTCGTTGGGTCGCCGGTGTCACGTAAATAAGCAGAGTTACCCTGGTCGCGCAACAGAGGATAACCAATGTCCTTTCCGGTGTTTTCAAACTCTTTGTAAGGACCGAACCACAAAAGTGGGTGATCAACTGGCATGACCGGCAAATCTTCGCCTGCCATCTCGGCAATCAAACGTCCCCATAGCCCTGCACAAACTACGGCATATTCACATTCAATGGTGCCGCGTGTAGTCTCAACCGCTACGATGCGGCCATTGTCAATTTTAAGATCTGTGGCTGAAGTGTTAGCAAATGCAGTTAGTTTGCCCGTTTTTTCTGCGTTTTCAACCAGCTCCCCAGCCGCAATTTGCGATCGAGGTGCAACCAGACCTGCATCTGGATCCCAAAGCGCCCCTTGAATCATGTTTTCTTCGAGCAGAGGCATTTTTTCTTTCGCTTCGGCTGCGCTGATCATGTAGGCATTGGTACCGAAAGCCTTACCAGAGGCCACCTTACGTTGTAGCTCAGCCATACGATCATCGTCACCGACACGAGCCACTTCTAGTCCACCAACCTTTTCGTACCGACCCATTTTTTCGTAAAAATCGATGCTGTACATGGTGGTGTAGCAGGTCATGTGGTCGTGTGCGGTTGCATAGCAAAAGTCGGAGGCATGGGCCGTTGAACCAATATCCGTTGGTATGGCCGATTTATCAATCCCGACGATGTCGTCCCATCCGCGCTCGATGAGATGATGTGCGACACAGGCGCCGACTATGCCACCTTGCCCAATAATGACAACTTTTGCTTTACCTGGAAATACGGCCATAAATTTTGCTCGCTCGCTGTTCAGCGCTGAGGCTGGACTCATCTTAGTTTAATTTTAACCTTGAACATGCCCGGTGGGGGCAGTAACAGGGCCTGGTTCTGTACGTATTCGTCGCATCTGGCGCACAAATCGCGCAGATTTCTTAGACTAATGTATGAGTACTACATGCAGTTACAGAGTGGCATCTGATACTACTGCTAAACTCAATTGATACCATTCATAGACGATTTTCTACAATGGAATTGATACACAAGTTTATGCGCCTGCTACGGCAGCAAAGCCAAGTGTCTTTGCAATGGCAACGACGAACTTTTATCTGTGGTCTGATCACACTAGTTAGTGGTCTTATCTACTACATGGTCTTTCGCGATCAGTTGCCGTGGCCATTCCGGACTTTACCATTTGAGTGGGCAAGACTCCCCGGGCTAGTTGACCCAAGCATGGGAAGCTACCCCAGTTTTGCTTTCACTTTAAGTATGGGCTTGATTGCCATCAGTTTGCACCGCTTGGCTGTCGCTCGCTCGTTAGTTGCCATTTTGGCTGTGTTTGCCATTGGGCTGACACATGAAATTATGGCTAGCACTTTTGCAGTTGCAGATGTATTGGCCGGAGCACTAGGTGCAGTCCTGGCGATGATTCTTCTATCAGCGGTGCGCGTATCGAGTTATGTGCAGCCGATTATTGACGAACGCGCATCCAATAAAATAACCGATTGTGGGCATGAAGCTACCTGGCTATCACAACTACAAAAACGTTCTGAGCGATTTAAGTTCATTGCACTAATGCTAGTTTCAGCATCCTTAGCCACTGGAACGTCTGCATATGACCCAATCTACAATGACGGCTGTATCCAGTTTGACGAAAACGGTGCATGCATTGAACGTGAAATATCAGCTTCTCCGGTTTACATGTCGTATGACGTATTAAGGTCATCGGTCAAAATGGGCGAACCAAGAGAATTTGAATCTGTCAGCAGAATCTACTTGTATCAGAACTTGTTGTTTGCCAATGAACGTAATGCGGGTATTCATGTAGTCGACAATACAATTCCAACGTCTCCGGTATCCATTGCATTTATAGAAATTCCTGGTAACACCGAACTCAGTATTAGAGACAATTACCTCTATGCTGATAGTTATATCGATCTGGTTACGCTGGATGTGAGCAATACAGACAACATTATCGAAGTCGCCAGAGAGGAAACTATATTCCCTTATAACTCGCGTCAAAACATACCCAATAACGTTCGGCTGGTTGGTGATATCAACAGCAGCTTCGGTGTTGTTGTTGGTTACCAGCGCTAAATTAAGGAGACGATGATGAGTATCAAAAAAACATTAGCAGCTACATTGTGTCTTGCGGCGTTAATACTCAGTGCTTGTGAGGGTGAGAGCTCCAGTGGTTCTGATGGTGGCTCAGGCCCAATTGGAGGAACTGGTATTGCCGGTTCAACTGCCCGCATGATTATTGTTGATAATTTTATTTACGCGATAGCAGGTGACAAAATTCAGCTATTCGACATCGAAGTTCCCTCAACACCTTTTCCCCGGAACAGGATAACGCTCGACTGGGATATCCAAACGCTTTTCTGGTACGAACCCTATTTGCTGGTCGGTGCTGCAGATGGTGTGCGCATAATGGACAATTCAAGGCGCGGAAGCCCTACATTTGTAACCGATTTCAGGCATGCACGAGCTATAGACCCGGTTGTGGCGGCGAACGGCTATGCCTATGTCACGCTAAAAAGTGACCCCGATGGCTTCGGTTCGGTTCAAGACCAAATGAACGTGATAAATATTACTGATGTAACCAACCCGATATTAGTCAAAGAAGAATCCATGCAATCGCCCGAAGGATTGGCAACGATAGACAATCGGTTATTTGTTTGTGATGGGAGAGCAGGCTTGAAACAGTTTAACCTGGATAACCCTGCAGATCCGCAGCTTGTAGATGTGATTAACGGGCTTGATTGCAATGATGTGATTGCTTTTAACGGCATTTTGTATGTTATCACTGACACTAGCTTGCAGCAGTACGACTACAGCGTCTCACCGCCGTCGTTGTTGAGTACTATTCAAACGCAAAGCATGTCAGCGGATGCATTGACACGTGCACTGGAATCACAAGTCATGTAATGGGTGTGTTGGGCGAACGTTGATGTATGTTCTGTGAGCGCACTGGTAGGCTAGCTCAACCGACCATAAAAGGTTTGTCGTGCAGATTCAGATAACGAAATGCCAGGCTCCGTGTTATAGGCCAACACAACCAGCATGCGGGTTGTGTTACCAACAGTTGGTGTGACTCGGTGCATAGAATTTCTGCCACGAAATAGCACCAGGTCACCAGCATTCAAATCCAGTTGGCTGGCCTTAACTTTCTTGTCGAGCACATTACCTACCAGCGCGTAATTCATATTGTTTTTACCGGCATCCCTGGCATCTTTTACGAATTCAAACACCCCTCCAGCTTCAGGTTTCTCTATTAGCAGTGTTATAGCAAAGCTGGAATTATCAAAATGCCATCCAAGTTCTTGTCCATCGCTGGCGTAATGCAAGTTTATTGACGACAAGTTGTCGGCGTATTCGTACAACTCCTTTTCGTTCAGTACTGCGCATAGAAACGACTTAAAACTCTCGTCTTGATACAGTGTGTGTAGTACAGAGTCTATCGGAATTTGATCGGTTGTTATACAGCCCTTGGACGATGTTACTGCACGGTTTCTCGGGTGCTGATCGTTATATCTATCATCGGTGGGAGAAAGGTACACATTGTGAGTACCGGAGGTGTAGTAAGCCTGCGCCCTGTTATTAAGACCATCTGATCTAATTGATGCCAGCGCCTTATCGCTTAGAAAATGCTTGAGTACCAAAACACCGGTGGTATCCAGAATTTGTTTGCACTGTAAGGCGAAGGCAGTCTCGTTAATTGGATTTTGCGATGGATTGAGTATCACTGCGCTTGTGTTATTCATAGTTTTAGCTTTATAAAATGACGGGATGAAAAACTGCGCTTATGCCATGCCGTCAAACTCCAGATGACACTCAATGACATGCCCTAGTTCCCCAATTCGCCGAGGCGGGTCAACTTCGGCACAAGTGCCTTTGATAGCCATTGGACAGCGCGTGTGAAACGGACAACCTTTTTCAGTAAGGGCAACCACACCTTGTACGGCACTCTGAGCCTCTCGTGATTGTGCCGATTCTTCCAACCAACCCACTCGAGTTTCCGGTACGGATGATATGAGCAGTCGCGTGTAAGGATGATAAGGCGGAGACAACACACGATCGGTTGGCCCTTGTTCTGCGACTCGGCCTGCATACAACACCACCACTTCGTCTGCAAACGAGGCCACCGTGGACAAATCATGGCTGATAAAAATAAAGGATACACCAAGCTCTCTACGCAGTCGTTTTAATAGCTCTATCACATTTGCACCGACTATGGTGTCAAGCGCTGACGTGACTTCATCACATAGCACCACCTCAGGGTTTGCGGCTAACGCTCTTGCCAGGCTGACTCGCTGCTTTTGACCACCTGAGAGTTCGTGAGGATAGCGATCGGCAAACTGCAGTGGTAGTTCCACCAGTTCGAGTAGTTCGTCTACTCGTTTTCTTACATCTTTACCGGTGGCAATATTGTAAAACTGCACCGGTCGACCAACAATATCTTTTATACGTTGCCGCGGATTGAGTGCTGTGTCAGCCATTTGATAAACGAACTGTACATTTCTCAGCTGGTCTGTCGAGCGTTCACGAACAGAGGCCGGAAGCTCCGCTCCATCGAGTAGAACTTCACCCTGGGCCGGAGGCAACAGTCCAGCCATGACTCTGGCCAGCGTTGATTTTCCACAGCCCGACTCACCAATGACACCAACGGTTTTACCGCGCTCTATTGCAACATTTATATCTCTTAATACCTGTACAGCTGCGCGGCCATTGCGGATTTTTCCGTATCCGGCATCAACTTGTTTTACTTCCAGTGCAGGGGAGGTACGCAGGTGTTTGTCTGAACTTTGTTCTCCCTGGCCAGGTTTTGGCAAAGGTTTGATGGCATCCATGAGTCTTTTTGTGTACGGGTGCTGAGGCGAATTAATAATGATTTCTGTTGGCCCTGCCTCTTTTACTTCGCCGTTGTACAACACCACAATGTGATCAGCAATTTGCGCAACCACTGCTAAATCGTGAGTGACGTAAATGGCTGCCGCTCCTTCAACCTTGATAACATGTTTAAAAGCTTTGAGTACTTCAATTTGCGTTGTTACATCCAATGCCGTGGTTGGTTCGTCTAGTACTAGCAGATCAGGGTCACCGCACAATGCCATTGCTGCCATCAAGCGCTGCAGTTGGCCGCCTGAAACTTGATGCGGGTAGCGCGAACCAATATTTTCCGGATCGGGTAACTCCAGTGCTTTATACAAGGCCAACGCTTTTTCATCAGCCTCTTGCTGCGTTTTAGTACCGTGCAAGACAGCTGCTTCAGTCACTTGTTCGTTGATCAGTATGGACGGGTTGAAAGTTGCTGCCGCACTTTGTGCAAGATAAGCAACCTTTTCACCACGAAGCGGTCGTAATTGATCAACAGTCATTTTTGTGACATCTTGACCCAGCAACACAGCTTCACCACCAGCAAATACCAATCCGGGTTTGCAGTAACCCAACGCGGAAAGCGAGATTGTGGTTTTGCCCGAACCGGATTCACCAATCAGGGCGACGACTTCTCCTCGTCGAACTTTAAAATTAACGCCTTTTACAATAGGTAGTTCGCTTCGATCGTCCCTCAGTGCACTGATACTGAGATTCCTCGCCTCAAAAACAATATCGTTATTTTGATTATTTGAGTCTGACACGAGCTATAACCTGTTTGATAGCCGGCCGCCGCTATGAGCAGAGACATCGTCTACGATTAAATTGATAGCAACGGTCAGAGTTGCGATAGACAGGGCAGGTGCAATTACGCTGAATACAGATTCGCCGTATTGTAGAGCACCAAGGTTCTCTCGCACCATCGAACCCCAGTCAGCTTGTGGGGGTTGCACACCCAAGCCCAGAAAACTCAAGCTTGAAATGAACAAGATGACGTAAATTAATCGCAATCCAAAATCGGTTATAAGCGGCATACGAGCGTTAGGCCAGATTTCTTTGGTGATAATCCACCAACGTCCTTCACCTCTGGCTTGAGCCGCTTCTACGAAGTCAGACACTTTTATTTCCATGCCCAAAGCGCGAGACAGTCGGAAGATAACACTTGAGTAAATTAACCCGGCTGTCACGATGAGCACCGGAATAGAGGAACCTACAGCCGCCACCACCACAAGTCCGAGCATGATGCTGGGCAAGCTTAAAAGTGCATCGTTTATCCTGCTAATAACCATATCGACTTTAGGTGATGAAACAGCCGCACCAATACCAAGAACGACACCAATAAAGTAGGCCAGAACAGTGGCTAAAAATGAGATGCCCATGGTGCGGCCTGCACCGTACATCAAGCGCGACAATACATCCCTGTCTGAATCATCTGTCCCTAACCAAGCGCCGGGCTGTGGTACTTGAAATTCACTGTATGCATCAGGAAACGGTAAATCGTTTTCGCCATAAGGTGCGATGAACGGTCCAAGCACGGCGACGAAAATCCAGAACGTAACAATAATGACACCCAGCCACCCGGTAAAAGTGAACTTAAACTTGCCACTGGGTGCGCTGTCCGGCAGCTCATCAAAGCTGACGCCAGCATCATAGGGTGCAACGTAGTGTTCTGTTGGCTCGTTCATTTAGGGTGCCTTAATCTTGGATTAGAGGCAAAGGCTGCTATATCAGCGATGAGCATCAAAACAACATACGTTAAACAAAACAGCATACCCAGACCCTGTATCAACACAAAGTCTCGCGTTTGCACACCTTGAACTATAAGTGTCGCTAAACCGGGGTAGCCAAAATAGACTTCAACAACAATGACACCGGTGACCAGATAGGCAAGGTTAAGTGCTACCACATTAACAATTGGGCCAAGTGCATTGAGCAGCGCATGTCTAAAAATAATGCGCTTTCTGGGCACCCCTTTTAAAATTGCCATTTCTACATAGGGTGAGCTCATGACGTTCAGTACTGCAGCACGGCTCATTCGAATTAACTGAGACGCAATGACAAAGCACAACGTAGTAATAGGCAGAGCAAAATGTTTAATTAGTTCGAAAAAACCTTTGTCATCAATACTGCCGACAACTACCGCGTTGCCCATGCCAAGCCAGAATACAAACAGCAATACCAAAAGAGTGGCGGTGAAGAATTCAGGTGCAGCTACAAGAGAGACTGATATAAAGGTTAATACACGATCGTAAAGGCTACCCGGAAACATGGCACCCAGAATGCCGAGCATTAACGAGATTGGCACACCAATTAGCGCGGTGAGTCCGCTGACTATGAGTGTGTATTTATAACGGTCGTTAATCAGCTCGGTGATCGGCACATCTGCGGACAGCGATACACCAAGATTGCCGGAAAGGAAGTTTTTAAGCCAGTTCCAGTATTGAACTATCATAGGCTGATCGAGTCCCAGCCGTTCGCGCATAGCCGCGATGTTTTCAGCAGTTGCCGCTTGACCTAACCGAATTTGAGCCGCGTCACCGGGCAGTACTTTGGTACCAAAAAAAATAATAACCGACACAGCCAACACCGTTAGTAAGCCAACGGCCAGTCGTTTTGCTATCAAAGGAAGCATAAGAAGAGTAGGGAGATAGGGCTTGGAAAAAACCCGCAGCCGTTTTTCAATCAGCGGATTTGCAATTAGCGGCTGCGGGTTATTCGTTGTTACTTATGGTTTAACTATCGCGCCATAAGGTGACAGGAGCTTCGGCACCACCGAAGTTATTCAGTGGTACCGAGGTTCTGCCTTGCACGTGGCTTGCAGCTGCATCCACATAGTTTCTATGGATGGGGATAGACATACCATTTTCTTCATAGATCATGGTTTGCAGATCGCAGTAAGCTTGTTTGCGTTCGGTCGGGTCGGTGATACCGCGAGAGCTGACCAGCAGTTGATCGAAGTTATCGTTTTTCCAACGGGTCTCGTTCCAGGCAGCATCGCCTTTAAACGCCAGGGTCATCATAATGTTGGCTGTTGGACGCATGTTCCACGCGGCGACACAGATGGGCTCTTTAAGCCATACCGAGCCCCAATAACCGTCAGTGGTTACCTTTTTAACATCGAAGTTCATGCCTATCTTTTTGCCTTCTCGCTGCATGAACAGCACTTGGTCTACAGCACCAGGTGCCACTTCAGCGGCGACCACTGGAATGGCTGCCGAGCCAATGCCCGACTTTTCAAAATGAAACTTTGCCATGTCCGGATCCAGTTCGCGCTGTGGAATGTCCGGGCAGTGATCAAAGTAGGCTGGTGCAATGGGATGGTCGTTACCTAACGAAGCCTGACCTTTGTAGACGCCTTTGACCAGACGTTGTCTGTCCATTAACATTTGCATGGCTTTGTGCAAATGTACATTACTCGTACTTTCTACATCCAGACGAGGTGTCACATTGATGTAAGCACCGGACTCTAACGCCCAAATTTCTTTTCCATCCGCCGCTTCTACCTGACCAATTGCTTTGGGAGGCAGGTTAACCATGGCATCGATATCGCCAGCCAAGAAGGCATTGAGTCGAGCAACCGGGTCGCCGATGCCATAGTGCTCGAGCTCGTCCAGATAACCACCTTCACCGTAGTAGTTCTCGAATCGTGCACCCACGGCTCGGACACCCGGCTTGAATTCCTTGATTTTATAGGGGCCCGTACCAACCGGATTAGCAAAATCTGTTGTGCCGTTTTGGAGGATTTTAAAGTGGAATGTTCCAAGTGCAATAGGTAAATCGGCGTTTGGCGACGACAGAATGGCTTTAACTTCGTGACTGTTTACTTTCTCCCATTTCTCAATCATTGATACTAAAGAGGAAGCTTTGGAGACTGAGTCTTCACCTAAATGCCGATTCATGGTGAAGAGCACATCGTCTGCAGTAAGTTCTTTACCGTCGTGGAATTCAACGCCTTTACGAATTTTAAAGGTCCACTCAGTGGCAGTATCGTTGGAAAGGATTTCCTCTGCCAGTTCTGGTTCGTAACCTAGTTCTGGTGTAAGGCGTGTTAACGAGCCGAAGAACATGCGACCACGAAAGTAGTCAGCGGCAGAGGTAAACAGAGCGGGGTCTAGCGTGTCGTTGGGGCCGTGCTGATCAGCGGCCATAATGAGCTTGCCGCCCACCTTTGGCGTTGCAGCGACTGCATCACTCATGTTCCCAAACAAAATACCCGCCGAGCTTGCTGATGCGCCTGCAGCCATCATCCAACCCATAAATTCACGTCGGTTAATACCGCGCTTCACCATCTTCAGCATTTCACGCTGTTCAGATTGGCTTAAGTTGGCCATAGTTGGGTCGTTTCGTTTTATACCTGACATACCTTCTCCTGATGTTTTAAGAAACGTCGAGATGGGTGTTCGTCTTACGCCGTCATTTTATGGTGTTGTACTGGTGTTAAGACTGATTGTTGTATTTGCTCGACTCTATTAAAAAACGCGTTATTAAAAAATGTATTATCAAAATGCGCAAATAAAAATGCGCTTGAATTAAAAAATACGTGTGACTAACAAGGCTTAAAAATTAAATAAAATTCCGCTAATTAAAAATAAACTTGGTGTTACTTTTTAAAAAGCATTTTGGAAAAGCCTGTTGTGCGAAAGTATAAATTCGCAGTTTGTTACTCAACCACAACGATAATGCTAGCACATAAAAGTGTCTGCTTGACGTCATATTAACCACAGAGGTCGTTGTAAGTTATTGATAATACAAATTATTCTATTAAAATCGACTGCCTGTGTATCAATAATTACCCTTAGTGTTTAGGATGCATCAAATTCGGTGTTTATAAGTCCACGAGCGGCACTAAGGTATATTAATGGTCGATAACACATCAAGTACGACTGAAAAATCGGGTCCGACCAAAAAAAAACGCCGACGAAAACGCGGTGCTCCCACCATACGACCTATCGCTCAGCTTGAATCTTCTCAGCTACGTAATCCTTTTCGACCACTTGACCCATTAAGCGATGAGCAGCTTGATGAGATTCATAATGCGTCAATGCAGTTGCTGGAGGAGCAAGGCATAGAAGTTATGGGCGAGCTTGCCTTGAAAAAATTCGTTGAAGCAGGAGCAGATGTGTCCAGTGATGGCATCGTGCGCATGGACAGAAACCTGGTCATGCAAACAATAGCGACTGCACCAACAAATTTTGACGTAACACCGCGCAATAAAAAAAATGCCATTGCCTGTGGCGGTAACGCTATTAATTTTGGTTTAGTTTCTGGTCCGCCAAATGTACATGACTGTATTGACGGTCGTCGTGCAGGAAATTTTAAGGATTATCAGACACTGATAAAACTTGGCCAGCATTTCAATATCATCAGTTTTTTTGGTAACCAGGCATTAGCGCCTACTGACCTGCCAGTCAACACACGTCATCTTGACACAACCTATGCAAATCTTGTTCTGGCAGACAAAGCCATGCTGGCCACTGGCATTGGCGGCGGTCGTGCAAGAGATGCGGTAGAACTCAATGCTATTGCTAAAGGCATGACTCTGGATGAGATGCAACACGTGCCGACCGTTATGACCAACATCAATATAAATTCGCCCAGGAAGCTGGATGACTCGATGGCTTATGGTGCTATGCAGATGGCTATGCTGGGGCAACCCACCGTAGTCACTCCCTTCACCCTAATGGGCGCTATGACGCCTGCAACAATGGCCGCGGCTCTGGTGCAACAAAATGCGGAAGCGCTATTGGGTATATCGCTAGTGCAGTTAACTCGCCCTGGTGTTCCGGTGATATACGGTGCGTTTACATCGAACGTGGACATGCGATCTGGCGCACCTGCGTTTGGCACACCCGAAAACGCTCTTGCTAACATCGCTAGTGGTCAACTGGCAAGGCGTTATAAATTACCTTACCGCACCAGTGCATGCAATGCGTCAAACACAACAGACAGCCAATCAACCTGGGAGACCCAGATGTCTTTATGGAGTGCCGTGATGGGGCATGGCAATCTTATTTATCACGCAGCTGGTTGGCTTGAAGGCGGGTTGGTGGCATCGTTTGAGAAGCTGGTTCAGGATTGCGAAATGTTGCAACACATGTCAGCCATGTTGCAACCTATAGAAATTAACACAGCGGAAATTGGTTTGGATGCCATGCAGGAAGTCGGGCCGGGCGGGCACTTCTTCGGTTGTGAACACACCATGCAACGCTTTAAAAAAGCGTTTTACGAACCCATGCTGAGCGACTGGCAAAATCAGGAGAACTGGAAGCTAAGTGGCGCAAAAGATGCCACTGCAAGAGCAACGGAACTTTGGCAAAAAGCCCTGAATGAATATCAAGAGCCTGAACTCGATGTGTCCAGAAAAGAAGCACTGCAGGCTTATATTACCAAGCGCAAGGAAGCCATGGGCAATCAAGAACCTGAACTACTACCAACACCATTGTAAGCACTATCTGATACAGCGCCACAATTGCAGGCAATCTTTTTGATCAACACCAGTGCAGCACTAAACTATCACCGAGCCAGCACCGTTCCTTGAAAAAGTTCTGTTCCTTCGGATGGCCCGCTTGGCGTTGCGCCAGCAGCTTACGCTGCTTGACGCTCATCACCAGTGTTAGAAGGGCGGGTTGGAGGCAAATCGCTGTCAATGCCGGCACGGCCATTAGCCACAGCATCTGCGATCATGCCACGATTAATCCCTAAATCATGTAACTCTCTGTCGGAATAGGTTGTGAGTTCACGCACGGCTTTGACTTGCTCAATTGGGCTAGAGGCCGTTGCTGCCATTTTGGTCACAGACCCATCCCAAGGCCAATTCTTAACACCACCTTGTAATTCGTGCCGGCAAACACCAATATCTTCCAGCGTTTTCTCACTCTGATTTTTTAGAATGTTAAGTGCCTCAACTCGACCGCGGTGAGTCATGTATTTTTCGAAAGCAGTGCCAAATCCTGATAATTGTTTAAACATTTTATATCTCTTATAAAGTAAAGTTAGACCGAACCAGTACAGAAAATCTACACTCTGTGTCGGCCTTTGAGTAAGAAGATAAAGGCTATAGTGCCGCGCTACAAACGATAGTTTTTTACACCCTGTATTAGAAAATCTTTAGGCAACCTGACATGGCCGCTCAAATTCCGTTTAATGCGCTACACGCCTTTGTTGTGGCAGCCCGCCAAGGCAGTTTTAGCAAGGCTGCAGATGAGCTACACGTCACACCGGCGGCCGTAAGTCAGCAGATTCGTACCCTGGAAGATCTACTGGGAGTGCAGCTATTTCACCGTTTGCATCGAGGACTAACGCTCACCGAAGCCGGCGAGGCGGGTCTGGTAAAAATGCAGGAAGGCTTTCAAAGCCTTAATGATGCAGTGCTGCAGATTAAGGGTGGTGAGGATAAACACGAGCTCAGTATCTGGACGTCGCCGTCGTTTGCATCAAAATGGCTAATGCCAAGAATGTTTCGCTTTAGAGAGGCGCACCCGGATATAGATCTGCGCATTTCTGGCAGTGCCACGCTGATTGACTCGGACACCACCGCGCCGTCACTCAGTGCCGATACGCTGAAAGCGCACAATATTGACATTGCCATTCGATTTGGCAGTGGTAACTACCCCGGTTGTATTGTTGATCGCATTATGGAAGTGGATGCGATAACGCTGTGCAGTCCTGCGCTATTAGAAAGCATGGATAAACCTTTAAAAGAACCTGCAGACCTACAGCATCACACTTTATTGCATGATGAAAGCCCTTACGAAGGCAGACCACAATGGAAGAGTTGGTTCAAGAACGCCGGATTAGACGATATAGACTGCCAAAGTAATCTGTATTTCAACAGCGTATTGCTTGCACTGTCAGCAGCCGTGGAAGGTCAGGGTGTTGTGTTAACGCTGGACAAGCTATCGCAAAACGACATCGAAAAAGGTCATTTAGTGCGATTGTTTGATTTGCCTATGGAGGTTGATAACGGGTATCACCTGGTGAGTCTGGAGGGTGCGCAGTCAGATGCTGCTGTATCAGCCTTCAAGCAATGGATAATGACTGAGACAGCGACACAGAGCTAAAATTAAAAAAACGCCTGCAACCCGGTTTGCGCTCGACCCAAGATCAACGCGTGAATATCATGGGTGCCTTCGTACGTATTAACGGCTTCTAAATTCATAACATGGCGAATAACACCGTATTCGTCTGACACACCATTACCACCATGCATATCACGCGAAACGCGTGCTATATCAAGTGATTTACCGCAGTTATTTCGCTTCATTAACGATATTAGCTCGGCAGGGGCATTATGTTCATCAAACAGGCGGCCCAGTCGCAAGCACCCCTGTAAGCCCAAGGCTATGTCAGTTTGCATATCAGCCAGTTTTTTCTGGATTAACTGGTTTTGAGCTAATGGGCGGCCAAATTGTTTGCGATCTAGTGTATAGGTTCTGGCTGCATGCCAGCAAAATTCAGCGGCTCCCATGCTGCCCCAAGCAATGCCATAACGTGCACGATTCAAACAACCAAAAGGGCCGGCCAGGCCACTGACATTGGGCAGTAGCTGGTCTTCGGATACGACAACATCATCCATGTGAATCATGCCCGTCACCGATGCCCGTAAACTGAATTTGCCTTCAATTTTTGGCGCACTTAAGCCCTTCATGCTTTTTTCTAAAACAAAACCTCTGATTTTGCCATCATGTGCGTCTGACTTGGCCCACACGACAAACACATCGGCAATGGGTGAATTGGTTATCCAGTTTTTTGCCCCCGATATCGAATAGCCACCGTCAACAGATTTTGCGCGCGTTAGCATGCCACCGGGGTCTGACCCATGGTCAGGTTCGGTTAGACCAAAGCAACCCACCCATTCACCGCTGGCCAATTTTGGTAAATATTTTTCGCGTTGTGCATCGTTGCCATAGGCGAATATCGGATGCATTACCAGACTCGATTGAACCGACATCGCAGATCGGTATCCACTGTCCACACGCTCAACCTCACGTGCTATTAAACCGTATGACACGTAATTGGCGTCGACGCCACCGTATTGTTCAGGAATGGTAGCTCCCAACAAACCCAGTTCACCCATTTCACTCATAATATCGCGGTCAAAAGTCTCATCACGGTTGGCAAGGGTGACGCGAGGCATCAGCGCATCCTGACAATATCCACGCGCTGTATCGCGAATCATGCGCTCTTCTTCACTAAGCTGATCTTCAAGCAGAAACGCATCTTCCCATGTGAGCTGGGGTGGTTTTTCGCGTGCTGTTTCTGGAGTGTTTTTCGCCATTTCGGGGTCCGTTGGAGGATTCGACTAAATACAGGTTGAATAGTACTATAAAGGCACACTCAGGCACGCTTAGGTGTCGCTACCAGGAAAGCGGGAGATAGAGAAAATGAAAGCAATTAAAGGCCCTGCGCTGTTTTTAGCTCAATTTGCAGGCGATGATGCGCCCTTCAATTCTTGGGGCAGCATTACTAAATGGGCTGCCGATTGCGGCTATACCGGCGTTCAGGTACCCAGTTGGGATGCGCGACTCATCGATCTGGAAAAGGCGGCGTCCTCGAAAGACTATTGTGACGAATTTCTTGGGGTGGCCAAAAGTAGCGGTGTGGAAGTAACCGAGCTCTCAACACATTTGCAAGGCCAGTTAGTGGCCGTTCATCCAGCATATGACGTCTCATTTGACGGGTTTGCAGCGCCTGAGGTGCAAGGTAATCCCAAAGCGCGGCAGCAATGGGCTGTTGATCAGGTGACCAAAGCTATCAAGGCGTCAAACAATATGGGTATTGGTGCTATGGCCTCATTTTCAGGTGCGTTGGCCTGGCCCTATGTTTACCCTTGGCCACAACGCCCCGCGGGTCTGGTCGAGTCGGCATTCGATGAGTTGGCCAAACGCTGGAAACCTATTCTGGATGTTGCTGACGAAAATGGTGTTGACGTGTGCTACGAAATTCATCCTGGTGAAGACCTGCACGATGGCATCACGTTCGAGATGTTTCTGGAGCGGGTTAACGATCATCCGCGTTGCAATATGCTGTACGACCCTTCGCACTATGTATTGCAAGTACTCGATTACCTGGAAAATATTGATATTTATCATGAACGCATAAAAATGTTCCATGTAAAAGATGCAGAATTTAACTCTACCGGCAGACAAGGTGTTTACTCTGGATATCAAAGCTGGGTAGATCGCGCCGGACGGTTCCGCAGCCCTGGTGATGGCCAGGTCGACTTTAAAGGTATTTTTTCAAAACTGTCGGCTTATGATTTTGATGGCTGGGCCGTAGTTGAGTGGGAGTGTTGTTTAAAGCATCCTGAGGATGGAGCGCGAGAAGGTGCGCAGTTTGTTAAAGATCATATTATTCGCGTTACTGAAAAAGCGTTTGATGATTTTGCTGATGGCGGAACCGATGAGGCGGCCAACAAGCGTATGTTGGGTATTGACGGCTAATTCGCCGGCTAGGCACGTGATTACACTTAGTTGAAAACGCAACGCCAGCAAACGCAAGCTGGTGTTGCGTGGCTCTTGATTAGAGATGAAGACTTAATTTACGCTTCTGGTTTAACGAACAGTCGAATACCTTTCACAGACACCACTGTTGCGTTGTCACCAACGTTTAATGTTGCCGTCTCACCTTTAGCCAATTCAGCCTGCCAGTCACTGCCTGACCAGGTAACGGTTCCCTGAGTGGATGGTCCAACCGGCTCTTTGACTTCAGCTCGTTGCCCAACAGCGTTGTTATCTTCCAGGCCGGAGGGTTGTTTTTGCCAGCGCCTTATTGGTGCATACAACAAAGCGGTGAAGGCAACCGAGGCAAGCAAAAATACGGCTGTAGTAGCCGTGTAGGTAACATCTCCTGATAACCATGCATACGCAGCGGCAACTAGCGCACCCAGGCCAAGAAAAAACAGCCAGAAAGTCGCGAACTGAAACACCAGCATTTCTACAGCAACTAAGGTTACGCCGGTAATTAAGAACAACCAAAACGGATTTAAGCTCATGATGGCGTACCACCATGATCCGGAGAGTTACCACCGGCTGATCGGCTACCGGCAGGTGAGCTGGAAACCGCCCCAACAGTATTTTTTAGTCCATCAAATGCGGTATAAGCTTTAGCAACCATACTGGCCACATCACTACCATCACCCGGTAACAATGCTATCGTGCCTTCACGTGCTAACTTGTCGAACGCAGCAACGTATTGCTCTGCCAGTTGTTGCGCCACCGCAGCAGAGCCGCCTTCTTCGTTAATCGCATGCGATATTTGTCTGATAGCTTCGGCGCGTGCTGTCGCTTCAATGGTGAGCGATTCAGCGTTACCCTGAGCGCGCAGTATTTGAGCCTCTCTGTCACCTTCTGCTTGATTAATTTCAGCCTGGCGGTAACCTTCAGATGTTGTTACAGCCACACGTCTTTGACGTTCAGCACCCATTTGTTTCTCCATCTCTTCAAGAATAGAGGCTGGCGGAGTAATGTCTTTAACTTCGTAGCGCAGCACTTTTGTGCCCCAGGCTTCTGATGCTTCATCGATTGCCCGAGTGACTTGTGCGTTGATGACTTCACGTGATTCAAACGTATCATCAAGCGATAACTTACCGATTTCTGCACGCATGCTGGTTTGCGCCAACTGCGTAATCGCAAATTGCAAGTTTTCCACACCATAAGATGCGGCCTTAGCATCCATGATTTTCAGATACAACACACCATCAATACCGAGCACCACATTGTCACGAGTAATTGCATGTTGTGATGCGACATCAATGGCGTATTCCTTTAACGAATGCTTGTAAGCTACTCGTTCAATAACGGGGACGGTGATGTGAAAGCCAGCGAGCAATGTTCGATCGTACTTACCAAGGCGTTCAACAACATAAGCTTCGTTTTGCGGCACGATACGAACAAACGATCGTAAAAACAAAAACAGAAGAACAACAGCGCCTACTAATACAGCAAACCCCATAGACTCAAACATATTAATTCCTCCCAGGAATTCTTTTAATTGATCGATGATCGGTAAATTTGTTGGCAAGTCAGAATTGAATCCTGAATCACTCAAAAGCTGACCTGAAAATATTTTCTGCATAAAGCCAGGCCAAATAGTATCCAGGATGCCCCAGCCTATAAATGCAGTAACAAGATAGAAAAATAGTGAAGGGCGCTTGCGGGTTTCGCGTACGAGTTCAACTTCGTTATCGCGGTTTTTAACGGCAAACGGGTTGGGCGCGGGTGCATTGCGGCGTTCACGCTTTGTTGAATTATCGATTTTGTTCGAGCCCTGCTTTAAAAGGCGTTTTAGCACCTCTTCAAGATCTGGAGGCCCACCCTGATTTGCCATGGAAGATTTTCTCGATCAATGATTTATTGTCGCAAGGTCAGCGCATGTTGCTGCCTGACTTTAAAATATGGATCTAGTATCTCATTAATCAATAGCTTACAGCGCATTTTAATGGGGACGGAGGGATTTAATATTGTCCACACGCTGCGCGTGGACAATATTAAATCCCTCCGTCCCCATTAAAATGCGTTGTATGCTGTCTGCATCTTCAAAGGTGGAGGTGGTTGTGTGTCGAATAAAGAACGTATTAATGAAACTGTCAATAAACTGGTCAATGCAACAGATGCTGAAGAAGTAAAGCTTGCTTACAAGCATTGGGCAAACGACTACAACTTTGATCTTCATACTTTTGGCTATGTAGCTCCACAGATCGGCGTCAATTTGTTTGTGCAAAAACTCATAACGCAAAAGAATGCTGACAAACAATCGCTAATACACGATGCTGGCTGTGGAACAGGTTTAGTGGGTGAACTACTCGGGCAACTCGGATACACCAATATTCATGGTTCGGATTTCTCTGAAGAAATGCTTGAAAAAGCCAAAGACACAAGCCGCTACTCCCAATTAATGAGTCTTGATTTCGCGGCGGCTTTGCCATTACCCGACAATGGATACGACGCTGCTATTTCGATAGGCGTCTACACAAAACGATTCAAGCAGCATTTAATCAGCGAGATGATCAGAATTATTCGTCCATCAGGCTACTTCGTATTTAGCTGCAGAGAGCAGTATTACGAAGAAGTCGTCGTATTGATAGCCCAACTATTAAAAGATAAGTCAATCAGCAATGCGTCGATACAGCACGATGAATACATGAGCGAACAAAATGCCTCAGCGTTTTATTTTGCACTGCAAAAATCTGAAACCGTCTTATATGAAACATAATAGCGTTAAAAAAGCCACTACAGCATAAGCTGAAAATCAAAGTATGCTTTTGTTTATTATTAATATTGTGGCACCTGTGTTTCTTTTCTTGATCGCAGGTTACTTGTCTGTCAAGACGCGACTCACCTCCGATATGGTTATTGACGGCGTCATGAGATTTGCAAGTGTGGTCGCGGTACCTTGTCTGCTGTTCCATGCAACATTGACAATAGATCTTAATACCGCCTACGACTGGCGGGTACTGGTGGCCTATTACGCCAGTGCAATAAGCTGTTTCTTACTGGCAATTATATCAACACAAAAATTATTCAATCGCCGACCTGGTGAAGCTGTCGCAGTTGGTTTTTCTACGCTTTACTTCAATCTGGTTTTGTTAGGTGTGCCAATCACTGAACGTGCTTTTGGCGAAGAAGGAATGTTGTTGGCAATAACGCTTATCTCAATTCATGGAGTGGTGGGTTATTTCATCGGTATTTTAGTCATGGAAGGGGTCAGAGCAGATGGTCGTACCTTTGCGCAAACCCTTATCGTCGCATTTGGAGCGATGTTTAAGAACCCATTCATGATAGGCCTTATTCTAGGTTTTGCTGTGAATATAGCGGGTTTGCAACTGCCGCAAATGTTGCTGGATTTTATTAACATGCTCAAGCAGGCGGCATTACCCTGTGCACTGTTTGGTTTAGGTGGAATTCTGGTTCGATACAAGCTAAATAACAATCTTAAAGAAGCAGGATACCTGTCTGCAATAGGATTGCTTTTACACCCCATACTGGCATTTCTGTTTTGCGTTCTGGTTGGACTAGATAGTTTGGGTCGCAATGTTGTCGTGCTGATGGCTGCTATGCCTGCGGGAGTGAACGCTTACCTGTTCGCCCAACTGTATTCGCGCGGCGTGGGCACTGCTGCCAATACCGTCTTGCTCGGTACCGCATTGTCGGTGTTAACTATTAGTGCATGGCTTTATATACTGATGACTTGACATTTCATCTTTGTCTGACTAATTTTGTCTAATCAATGGAGTCCAGCCAGGCCGCCGCTGATGCATCACTCGGCATGCGCCAATCGCCTCTTGGGGACAGGCTTAATGAGCCAACTTTAGGCCCATTAGGGACGTTATCGCGTTTGTATTGTTGCGAAAAGGCTCGCCGAATGTTCACTTTCAGCCATTTTTTTATTTCTTCAGGTGTGTAGTCCACTGACCAACCCTCAGCTTGATTAGCTAAAAACAGTACCTTTTTTGGACTGAAGCCATAGCGTGCAAGATTGAACATAAAGAAATCGTGCAGCTCGTAGGGGCCAACCGAATCTTCTGTGCTTTGAGCCTCATTTGTCGTTTCACTAACTGGTAGTAATTCAGGTGAAATTTCTGTGTTGGCTATGGAGTTAAGCGTATCTTGCACAGCACCATCAAATTGATTTTGTGCAACGTATTCCACCAAAAATCTGACCAATGTTTTTGGCACTGAACAGTTAACGTTGTACATGCTTTGATGATCTGCGTTGTACGTACACCAGCCTAACCACATTTCAGACATATCACCCGTGCCCAATACAAAACCCATGTTCATTAGTAGCTGAGTTCGGCGTCGTGCCTGCACGTTCTCAAAAACCAAATCCTGACGATCAGTCTCTGGTATTTTGCTCACCAGGGCCATGAAAGCATCTACGCTTAATTTGCTGTTCTCTGATGCCATTAGATCGATTACACCAAACGGTTTATACCCTGTGGCTCTGGCAAGATCATAAAATTCCTGTAAGGCTGCATCGCGAATATCAATTTCACTGACTTGCACATCAAGATGTTGCATCAGATCATGCGCATTATTAAGCGTGTGACTGGTCGTGCCAAAACCAGGCATGGTGACACCGCGTATATTTCGACGAGGAATGTTCAATAAGTCACACGTTTTGGTAGCGACCAGCAATGCGAGTGTTGAATCCAATCCGCCAGAGATGCCTATGACCATTTTTGGATCGTCGCCCAAACATTCCAACCGCTTGGCAAGAGAGGAGGTCTGGATGCCGAAAACTTCAGTACAGCGATCGGCCAGCGTATCTGGATTGTTCGGTACAAAGGGTATGGCGTTGACAGGATTTACCAAGTCTGTGTCATTGCTGGAAAGCTCAAACGCAATATGACGGTATTGGCGACCATCCAGATACCGTTCACCATCGATGAACGTTGTTGTCGCACGTCGTTCAGTCTGCAGCATTTCTATATCGACGTCGCAGGTTACTGAGTACGAATCTCGTTTGGTGGCTTGCGTGTCACCAACGCGACTGGATTCCACTATTAGATGCCCGCCTTGTGCAATCATGGCATGACCGCCGAAAACCAAGTCGGCTGTGCTCTCGGTTGGTCCGCAACTGGTGTAAGCGTAGGCTGCAATGCAACGACCTGATTGTCCTGTCACCAAATCTCGGCGATAGCCGGCTTTGCCGATCGTCTCAGGAGATGCAGAGAGATTACACAACAGATTGGCACCTGCAATCGCTGCCATACTCGACGGTGGAATTGGCATCCAAATGGCTTCGCAAATCTCTGCATACACAACTAGTTCGGGTTGGCCATGACCGCCACCGTGAGTAAATAACAATTGCGTGCCAAACGGTACATTATCGTCAACAATACTGACCGTATCTGCGGTGAATTCATCTCCAGAGGCAAAATAGCGAGATTCGTAAAACTCGTTATAGTTGGGTACAAACTGTTTGGGCGTTGCCCCAATGATTTGTCCATTGTTAATAAGCACAGAACAGTTGTACAAGGCAGAACCAGATCGCAGCGGTGCGCCCACGATGATGAGTTGTTTTTTGTTTGGAGCATCGGCTGCCAAACGCTGCAGCTGCGTTTCTGTTTCATCCAGTAACGCTTGTTGATGAAAGAGCTGGCCGCAGGTATAAGACGAAATTGATAATTCAGGAAATACAACCACATCGGAGTCGGGCAGCCCGCTAAGCATATTCAATATTTCGCTTGTGTTTGCGGCAGGGTCAGCAACCGTCACTCTGGGTACGGCGGTGGTCACGCGAACTAATCCAAATGCTTTATTCATGATACGTCTACGTCTTAATTCTTATTAGCGCATTTTACCTGAGCCGACTTTGTACCGTGTGCAACGCAGTTAAGCACTAAAGTTCAAAATCCGGATTGTGGGGCTACCCGAACTGACATGCGATTTATCGGCCATTCAGGGCCGACTGGCGGGGGATTCATGCCGATTTAGTCGTATTACGGCCATAACAGAACAATTCGAACGGCAAATCCGCACTTCTTGCTTGCGCAACCGGATACAAGACTTTCTCCTGCACGGCACATAAAGCGTCCCAGACTTTTTTTGAACGAGTAGATGACGAGTCATTTTTGACAACCTTTACGACGTGAAATCTCGTTTTCATGTACCTTACAAAAGGCCATAGTCTGGCTCATTTGTTCCAAAAAGAACGCATTCCTAACTTATGTGGCTGATATGTGCCATGACGCTCGTAATGATAAAACCTGGAAGGCTGAGCTCGGACTGATAAAGTGCTGCCTTCCATGGGTATTCGGAAGTGCCTTTCATTTTCGTTTAGTATTCTCGAACGCAAAACGAAAACTCTATCTAATATGTACACGCCTCGCCAAAACGAAATACTGGAAGTCGCAAAATTAAAAGGTCAAGTTTCCGTGGACTCATTAGTTCAGCAGTTTGGTGTTACGCCGCAATCGATTAGAAAAGATTTGGGGATATTAAGTGAAGGACGCTTACTGGAACGTGTTCACGGCGGCGCTCGATTGGCCTCGATGGTTGATAACGTCAGCTACGAAGCACGCAGAGTCATTGCGCATAAAGAGAAGCAGGCGATAGGTGAAGCTGTGGCGAATATTATTCCCAGTAACGCATCACTTTTTATTAATATCGGCACGACCAATGAAGCTATCGCTCGAGCTCTGGTGCATCATAAGCGACTCATGATTATCACAAATAATATCAACATAGCAAGCATATTAAGCCCACTCAGAGAAAACCAGGTATTTATAACAGCAGGGAAAGTGCGTTCGAGTGACGGAGGTATAGTGGGTGAATCCACCATAGACTTTATCAATCAATTTCAGGTTGACTACGCGATTATCGGTGCATCAGCTGTGAACCTTAATGGTGATCTGCTTGACTTTGATATACGAGAGGTCAAAGTTTCTCAAGCGATAGTGTCAAACGCCAAGCACGTTATTCTTGCTTCGGATTCCACAAAGTATGAAAGAACAGCGCCGGTTCGGATTGGACATATTTCAAAAATCGATAGTTTCGTTACTGACCGAGTTCGAAATCCCGAGTTTCGCAAGCTACTTGATAGTTTCGAGGTTAATACAACCGAAACCTCAATCTAGAGGCCGCTCAGAAATTCGCTGCAGTTTCAATTGACTTTCGTTATATAGCAATTTAATGTCTGTATCGAATACCAACCAGAAAGATGTAGCGAAATAAGATGACGCCAAAACAGTGCCTGGAAAACGTCGCACTCGCTGCTGAATTGCGGACGCTTTGCAATGCTTGAGTTAACTGGCGTAAATAAACTGGTTGGGCTTGAGCAGCATATCAACGATGTATCGTTGAAAATGGAGCGGGGTTCACTGAATATTCTGTTGGGACCGACGCTTTCTGGTAAAACCAGCCTAATGCGTCTTATGGCTGGCCTCGATCGTCCAACCAGTGGTGACATATTGCTTGATGGGAAAAGTGTTGTTGGTGTGCAGGTTCGTCGCCGAAACGTCGCTATGGTCTACCAGCAATTCATCAACTACCCAGCGTTTACGGTTTACGAAAATATTGCATCTCCTTTACGACTTTCCGGTCTGGATAAAAAGGAACTAGACCGTAAAGTCAGAGAAGCTGCGGACTTACTTAAGCTCACCGATTATTTAGAGCGCACACCTCTTAATCTTTCAGGTGGCCAACAACAACGCACCGCTATTGCACGAGCACTTGTCAAAGAGGCTGAGTTGGTGCTGCTTGACGAGCCATTAGCCAACCTGGATTACAAATTGCGCGAGGAGTTACGCGTAGAGTTACCTAAAATTTTTAGTGAAACGGGTGCAATACTCGTCTACGCCACTACTGAGCCATATGAAGCACTGATGTTGGGTGGGCACACGGCAACGCTCTGCGAAGGACGTGTCACACAGTTTGGTTCGACTATTGATGTGTACAAACACCCGGTAGATCTGACAACAGCACAGATATTCTCAGACCCACCTTTAAACGTAGCCAATGTAGTAAAAACAGATGCGGGGCTAACTTACGCTGACCAACAATTCAGTTCTGTTTTAACTGAATTACCAAACGATTCATACACGGTAGCTATACGCCCACACCATGTATCCCTCACGTCGAACGAGCATTACTCGGTGAAGGTAAGCGTGACTGTGACCACCAGTGAAATTTCAGGCTCTGAAACATTTATCCATGTTAAAACCGAGCATGATCGATGGGTGTTGCTCACTCATGGTGTGCACCGAGTTAACACAGGTGATGCAATCGATGTGTACCTAGACCCATCACGTTTTTACTTTTTCAATTCAGCTGGTGCTTTAGTGTGCTCGCCCGAGCGCTTGTCCGTGCAATCGTCTGATCACACATCTGAACGCTCGTCTGCTTATTCCTCTGATGACTCGTCTTCGCAAGACGGCGAAGTTGCATAGCCATGGCGCAAATAACTCTCGACAGGATAGCGCATTCGTTTAATCCAAACCCAAAATCTGAGCAAGACTACGCTTTAAAAAACATCGACTATCAATGGGAGGATGGTGGAGCGTATGCGCTGCTAGGTCCATCCGGTTGCGGTAAAACAACTCTTCTAAATATAATTTCTGGCTTGCTGACACCGTCCAACGGACAAGTTTTTTACGACAACAAAGACATGACATTGTTGACTCCAGAGCAGAGAAACATTGCGCAGGTATTTCAGTTTCCAGTCATCTACGACACGATGACTGTTGCACAAAATCTGGCGTTCCCATTAGTCAATCGAGGTGTTGATAAAACGGAGATCGATAAACGCGTTGCCGACATGCTTCAAACCCTGGAGCTGGCAGACAAAGCCGATCGACGTGCCCAGGGCTTAACTGCTGATGAAAAGCAGAAAATATCGTTAGGGCGTGGTTTAGTTCGCTATGACGTGAGTGCGATATTGTTCGATGAGCCGTTAACGGTTATTGACCCGCACATGAAGTGGCAATTACGCACAAAGCTGAAATCGTTACATGAGCAATTGGGTCATACGATGATCTACGTTACTCACGATCAAACAGAAGCACTCACATTTGCTGACAAGGTTGTCGTTATGCTGGAAGGCAACGTCTTACAAGTTGGAACACCAGAAGCGCTTTTTGACAACCCGGCGCATACATTTGTTGGGTATTTTATTGGATCGCCCGGTATGAATATTTTATCAGGAGAGGTTACAGGATCCACGCTGAGAATAGGGTCCGTAAATATACAACTAGCCAAAGGTTACTCGAACCTCTCCGGTAAAACAGAAGTCGGTATAAGACCTGAATTCGTAACACTCGTACCAGCAAGTCAGGCCAATGCTCAAAGTATGAAATTCAATCTCGACTCGGTTGAAGATGTAGGAAGACAAAAAATTATTCGAGGAACCGTTGAAGGTGTTAGCGTTAACGTCATTGTGGATGAAGACGGCGAGATACCGAGTGAACCCTATGCCAACTTTAACGCGGAGCGCATTTGCGTTTATCAAGATTCGTTCCTTGTAAACGGAGATAGCTAAGATGAGTAAGCCGTTTAACAACAAGGCCTGGTTGTTTGTGTTGCCGGTATTTGTTTTAGTGGCCATCAGCGCAATCATTCCGCTTATGACTGTCGTTAACTATTCAGTGCAAGATACGTTTGGTAACAACGTATTTTACTGGGTGGGAACGGAGTGGTTTCAAGAGGTTCTGCATTCAAGTCGATTTCATGATGCGCTCGGTCGAAATCTATTGTTTTCCGCAATCATTTTGATTATTGAGATTCCATTGGGTATTTGTATCGCATTGAGCTTACCCAAAAAAGGATTTTGGGTTCCTGTATGCCTAATCCTAATGGCGTTACCTCTGTTAATTCCATGGAATGTTGTCGGCACCATCTGGCAGGTTTTTGGAAGAGCGGATATCGGGCTGTTAGGTAACACGCTAATGAAGCTTGGGGTCAACTACAACTACGCAACAAATGTATTTGACGCATGGGCAACCATTGTTGTGATGGATGTCTGGCACTGGACAAGTTTGGTTGTGCTTTTGTGCTATGCAGGACTTGTCTCGATTCCAGAGGCTTATTATCAAGCCGCGCGTATCGATGGGGCATCAAAGTGGAAAGTATTCAAGTACATCCAGTTACCAAAGATCAAGCGGGTTTTGCTTATCGCCGTTCTGCTTAGGTTCATGGACAGCTTTATGATTTACACAGAGCCATTTGTGTTAACAGGAGGCGGTCCAGGTAATTCCACTACTTTCTTATCAATCGATTTGGTAAAGACAGCCATTGGGCAGTTCGATCTAGGACCGGCCGCGGCCATGTCAATTATATATTTCCTTATTGTTCTGCTTCTATCCTGGGTTTTCTACACTGTTATGGAAAACTATGGCGCTGAAAAGCAAGACCCACGAGTGGAGCAAGACTGATGGGCAATCAGGAAAGCAGCGCTGTCGCCGGCGACAACTCTATCGATTATAAAAACGCGCGGCAAGCAAAAAAATCAAGGCTAAATCTGCATTTTAGGTGGTTAACACCCACTATATACATTGTGTTTCTCATGTTGCCAATTTATTGGCTCATCAACATGAGCTTCAAAACAAATCAGGAAATACTTAATACCTTTACTTTGTGGCCTCAGAACCCAACTTTGCAAAACTACATGACGATTTTTAACGATCCTTCTTGGTACGGCGGATATATAAATTCGATTACCTATGTAGTTCTGAATACGATCATTTCTCTTTCAGTTGCCTTGCCAGCAGCGTACGCCTTCAGTCGTTTTCGATTTTTAGGCGACAAGCATATGTTCTTTTGGCTGCTTACAAATCGGATGGCCCCGCCAGCGGTATTCGCATTGCCGTACTTTCAGCTTTATTCCGCTTTTGGTTTGATAGATACCCATATCGCCGTGGCATTGGCGCACTGCTTATTCAACGTGCCACTAGCGGTTTGGATATTGGAAGGTTTTATGTCAGGTGTGCCCCGAGAAATCGATGAGACAGCCTACATTGATGGCTACTCGTTTCCAAAATTCTTTGTGAAAATGTTCATGCCACTCATTGCATCCGGTATTGGCGTCGCAGCCTTCTTCTGTTTTATGTTTTCATGGGTGGAGTTGTTGATCGCAAGGACACTAACGGTAACGGACGCTAAGCCTATTACAGCCATTATGACAAGAACGGTATCGGCTGCTGGCATGGACTGGGGCCTGCTTGCTGCGGCGGGCGTATTAACGATTATACCGGGTGCACTGGTTATCTATTTTGTGCGAAATTATATTGCGAAGGGCTTTGCTCTTGGACGTGTCTAACTGGAGATCAAGATCATGAATCTTTCCTGGATGGCGTGGACAAACCCCACCGCTTATTTCTTTCTTACAATTCTGGGTTTGCTTTCTCTCATGTGTGTGTGGGAGGCAATCAAGCCTGGTGGTGGTCCCAGAGTTGGTATTTTACGATTTGAGACCACCAGAGGAGACCGACTTTTCCTGTCGCTCCTTGGTAGCGCTTTCATACACCTGGCATGGCTCGGGCTTGTCGGGTCGAATTTGTGGTGGGCCTTTGGCGTTTCATTGTTCTACGCAATATTAGTGTTCAATTTCGTTTAAAGGTGTTTTGTAGTACGCATTAACACAACCTGAGGAGGAATCCAATGCGTAAGTATAGATTGAATAAAACCGCGTTAGCGGTCGCTGTATTCGTTAGTGGTACTAATGCAGTTCATGCAGATATGGATGCCGCAGAAGCTTTTCTCGGTGACGAGATAGGCGGATTGTCGGTGCTCAGTGATGCTGAGCAAAAAGCTGAAATGCAGTGGTTTATAGATGCTGCGAAGCCTTATGCCGGTATGGAAATTAAAGTGGTATCAGAAACAATAGGTACTCACGAGTATGAGTCACAAGTTCTTGCTCCGGCCTTTTCGGCAATAACGGGCATTACAGTTACCCACGATCTTATCGGAGAAGGTGATGTAGTTGAGAAACTGCAAACCCAAATGCAAACAGGTGAAAACATTTACGATGCTTACGTAAACGACTCCGATTTAATCGGCACTCACTGGCGTTATAAGCAAGTTCGCAACCTAACAGATTGGATGGCAGGTGACGGTAAGGACGTTACTAACCCAGGATTAGATGTAGACGACTTTATCGGCACCTCTTTTACCACAGCGCCTGATGGGAAGCTCTATCAACTTCCTGATCAGCAATTCGCTAACCTTTATTGGTTCCGGTACGACTGGTTCAACGACGACCAAAACAAAGCCGACTTCAAAGCCAAATACGGCTACGATCTCGGCGTACCAGTAAATTGGTCAGCATACGAAGATATTGCTGAATTTTTTACTGGTCGCGACCTTTCTCGTCTTGGTGTCGATGGCAAAGTCTACGGCAATATGGATTACGGTAAGAAAGATCCATCATTAGGTTGGCGATATACCGATGCCTGGATGTCCATGGCTGGCATGGGAGATGTCGGTGAGCCAAACGGTTTGCCAGTTGACGAGTGGGGCATTCGTGTAAACGATCAGTCTCAACCTACAGGGTCTTGTGTTGCTCGCGGTGGTGCCACCAACTCTCCGGCTGCAGTTTATGCAGTAACAAAAGCCATTGAGTGGCTACAGAAGTACTCTCCGCCCGAAGCTGCAGGTATGACTTTTAGTGAAGCGGGTCCTATCCCTGCACAGGGTAATGTGGCGCAGCAAATGTTCTGGTACACAGCCTTTACGGCTGCGACCGTTGTACCTGATCTGCCTGTGATGAATGAAAACGGTACGCCTAAATGGCGTATGGCTCCTTCGCCGCATGGTGCTTATTGGAGTGAAGGTACAAAGATTGGTTATCAGGATGCAGGTTCCTGGACTTTGATGGAGTCAACGCCGGTAGATCGTGCTCAAGCGGCCTGGCTATATGCTCAGTTCGTGACATCTAAAACGATCGATCTAAAGAAATCCGATGTTGGTCTTACCTTTATTCGAGAATCCACTGTTAATTCACAGCACTTTACTGATCGTGCTGACAAGCTCGGTGGTTTGATCGAATTTTATCGTTCACCTGCTCGAGTACAGTGGTCACCCACAGGCACTAACGTTCCAGATTATCCAAAGCTTGCGCAGCTATGGTGGCAGAACATTGGCGACGCCATGTCTGGAGCTAAAACAGCTCAAGGTGCGTTGGACGGTCTTTGCGAAGCTCAGGAAAAAGTGCTTGCCCGAATCGAACGTGCTGGTGTTCAGGGTGACCTTGGCCCTAAGTTGAACGAAGAAAAAGGTGCTGAATACTGGTTAGCACAACCTGGTTCTCCAAAAGCGAAACTAGAAAATGAGAAGCCTGACGGCGTGACCATTTCCTACGATGAGCTGGTTAAGAGCTGGACTCAGTAATGAGTTAAGTGATGCAGGGGAGGGGTGTGTACCCGCACTCCTCCTCAATCAATCTGATTTTTCAAGTTTAGTTAGATATTAAAACCACGCGCGGTATTACAACTTCAACTCACTTGGTCGCAATGGACAGTAAAGGTAGTGCCGAAACAGACTTTGATCTCGTCGTGATCGGCGCCGGCATCAACGGCGCGGGTATCGCAAGAGACGCCGTAGGTCGCGGATTAAAAGTTTTGTTGTGCGAGAAAGACGACATTGCAGAACACACCTCATCAGCCAGTACCAAACTTATACATGGTGGCCTGCGCTACCTCGAGCATTACGATTTTAAACTGGTCAGACATGCGCTTAAAGAACGTGAAGTGCTATTACGCGCGGCACCCCATATCATCTGGCCACTTAGATTTATACTGCCTCATCATAAAGCGCTTCGTCCACGCTGGCTGATTCGACTGGGACTTTTCCTTTATGACCACATTGGCGGACGTAAAATGCTTCCAGCGTCAAATTCTGTCAATTTGCGTGCACACATAGCTGGCAAGGCGTTAAAAAATGAATTTACCTCCGGGTTTGAGTATTCAGATTGCTGGGTTCAGGACTCGCGATTAGTTGTGTTAAACGCGATGGATGCGTCTGAAAAGGGATGTACCGTGTTAACGCGTACTGAAGTCACTGACTTAAAACGTTCTCAAGGGCAATGGACGGTTACACTGTTTGAAAAGGAGTCAGATAAAACACGCATGGTAAAAGCAACAGCAGTGGTAAATGCCGCTGGGCCCTGGGTTGAAAAGACCTTATCTCTCGATAAAGAACACGTGGTAAAACATGGTATTCGCCTGGTCAAAGGAAGCCATATTGTGGTGCCTCAATTGTTCGATCATCCCTACACCTATATTTTTCAGAATGAAGACAATAGGATCATATTTGCCGTCCCATACGAAAACAACTACACGTTGTTAGGCACGACAGATGTTGAAGTAGACGGGCAACCAGGCCAACAAACTACCGAGGATTGGGAGATAAGTTACATTTGTAAATCTGCAAGCGTGTACTTTGAAAAGCCGATAAACCCGAAGGATGCTGTATGGACGTATGCCGGCGTAAGACCTTTATATGATGACGCCTCTGCTAACGCATCTACAGTAACACGAGACTATAAGTTGGATTTAGACACGACCAGTGGCGCACCAATACTCTCTGTCTACGGCGGTAAACTTACCACCTATCGAAAATTATCAGAAGATGCTCTTGATATGTTGACCCCTGTACTCGACATAGATTATCCCGCCTGGACTTCTTCCGCTGTGCTGCCCGGTGGGGATATAGTGGATTTTAACTTTGACGCATTTGTGAGCCAAGCACGTAATAAATTCCCGTGGCTGAATAACAATGTTTTAAAAGATTACACCCGAAATTATGGTACTAGGATAACGCTACTTATTGACTCTGCAAAATCCATGGAAGACATGGGAATTAATTTTGGCGGAGGTCTTTTTCAGCAAGAAGTAGATTACTTAATGCGATATGAATGGGCGAAAGAGGTCGAGGATATTCTTTGGAGACGCAGTAAAAAAGGTTTAGCGATAAGTGTGGACGGTGCTGGTAGATTGAATGAGTACATTGCGGCTGCGAAAAACATATCATCGGAATATGAGAATGGCGAATCTTCTGCAGAGAACAGCGATACACCAGTTAAGCCATCAGTAAGTTATTCAGCTTTTAATAATTGAACCTCCGCCAAGTAGCAAATCACAATAGGCGCTTGTGTGTTTGGTGAACGTAAACATCTATTTGGAAGATTGAGGGGCGAGCGAATCAGCGAATTCAGGCAATGATTATCAAGCGATTCCGCTCCAATTAGATTCACATTCTCTAGATGATATGTAAAAAGCAAACAATCCGCTTGTTAATCATCGAACTTCTTGCGTGCCTTAGCTCATTCGGTTAGCTTGTAGCAATGCTGGCAGCCAATGTCACAAGAATGATTGGCACAAATACAAAAGCGCGGGCTGTCCGTAGCTCTTCGTCAGTTTATAAAATAGGAGAAACCACCTTGAAATTACAAAAACTCGTTGTCGCAGGATTCGTTGCCGCCACCCTCGGAGGCATCTCTTCAGTTGCACAAGCAGCCTGTACCAATGACACTTGGAATAAAGTTATGTCGCGCGGCAAAATAGTGGTTGGCGTAAAGGCAGACTATAAGCCGTGGGGTTATCGAAACACCGACGGTAGCATTATTGGTATGGAAATCGACGTCGCTCAGGCTGCTGCAGATGCTATGGGTGTAGAGCTCGAAACAGTCGCCGTGCAATCGTCTAATAGAATGCAGTTTTTAGAGCAAGGCAAAATTGACATGATGATCGCCACTATGTCGGACAGGGCCGACCGTCGAGATATTGTCGGTATTACTCAACCTAACTATTACACGTCAGGTACTAATATAATGGCCCCTAAAGCGTTGGGATTTAAAGAATGGGACGAGCTGAAAGGCAAGCCTGTTTGTGGTAAGCAAGGTGCATTTTATAATGAGGTAGTGACTGAACGTTATGGTGTGGAAATAATCGCCTTCACTGGTAATGCTGAAGCCAAGCAAGCTTTGCGTGACAAAAAATGCGTAGCCTGGGTATATGATGATTCATCAATCGGTTCCGATTTGTCTTCGGGTGAATTTGATGATTTCGAAATGCCATTGGCGTCAGAAGATGACAACCCATGGGCACTTGCTGTGCCACTGGCAGAAAAGGACTGCGTATTCGGACACTTTATGTCCGGTTTAACGTTTAATATGCACCAAAGTGGTCAGTTGATTGAGCTTGAAAAGAAATGGGGCATCAAGCCGACAGCCTACTTACAAGACAAAAATGCAGCTTACGCTGATTGGTTAGCTGATAAATAACTCAAAGCCGTTTATGAGTTCTTAGTTTTAAAATAGTATAGATATTCTTACAGCGAATAGCTGTTAATGCAGAATTGAGGGGCGTTGATTCGCCCCTTATTTTTTTCATCTGATTTACACCTTGGCATTAGTCGCGACCACAAATTTGATTTATTTTTTTTGATTATGTTATTTCACTTTTAACTTTCCTTTTCGAGTACATAAGAGAAACATCTGAATGCTAGAAGCGTTTATGGAGTTTTTCCGGCAGTTGGCTGACGATCATCCGCGTTGGAATTTCATTTTTTTTCACGAGCCGAGGCAGTGGGCGAGAATAGTCAAGGGTCTGCAATACACGCTTTGGCTGTCAGTAGCTTGCGTATTTCTATCTGTCATCATTGGCGTCGTTGGCGCGTGGATGCAAAACTCTCCATCCAAATGGGTGCGAGGTATCGTTCAAGGGTATATTCAATTCTTTCGAAATACACCGCCGTTTGTGCAATTGCTGTTTTTCTACTTTGCTCTGGGTCAATTTACCCCAGCAGTAACGGGCCCTGATGGCTGGACAGAGATCCCGATTATCTCCAATGTAGGTTGGGCAATAATCTCACTATCGATGTTTGCAGGTGCATTCAACGTTGAAATATTTCGTTCCGGCATTGAAGCTGTGCCTGAATCTACACAGGAAGCGGCAGACGCTCTCGGATTTACACGACTACAAACGTACAAAGAAGTCGTTCTGCCGTTAGCGTTCAGGGTGTCTCTACCTGCGTTGAATAACAATTTAGTTAATCTGGTCAAAACCACTACGCAAGCCATTGGCATAGCCGTGCCAGAGTTACTTTACCAGTGCGTGAGTATCTGGAATGACTACCCTAGTGCTCTGTACCCAACCATGCTGCTATTATTTGTGTCCTTTATCATATTGGTGGGTATTCTGGTTTTTGGCATGCATCGATGGGAGCAGAATGCACGCATCCCCGGATACGGAGGTTAAGCATGAAAAACCGCTCGAACCCTCAGCCCAAAATTCCAGGGATACAATCCGCGCCCAGAACTGATCTTCCTGTTCTTAAGCCATTTACCGCTAGGGCTGCAGGGGAGGTAGATGATCTATTATTTTCTCGTTGGCTAACATCAACACCTGCGTGGGCCTGGTTGGTATTGGTGCTGCTAATAGTTGTATGGCCTGGCGTAACGGCTGCGGCAACCAACTACACAATGACTCAAGCCTTTCAAGCACTGTGGCGCTGGATACCGTTTATTGTTAAAGATGGTTTTTTTTATAACGTTATAATTTCTTTTTTCGCTATGTTAATCGGCACTTTGGTTGGCGTGGTGTTGGGTTTGATGCAGATTTCTCCATCTGGGTTTATCCGTCTGCCAGCAAAAATCATTACCCAGGTGTTTCGTAATTCCCCCTGGCTGGTTCTATTGTTTATTGTTTTGCTTGCATTGCCATTTGAAATTGAAATTGGTGACAAGATCATACGTATCCCGGATTGGATGAAAGCCGTATTTGGTCTTTGCCTGCCTATTATGGCGAATATTTCTGAAGTGGTTCGCGGTGCAATTAACTCTGTGCCCAGTGGTCAATGGGAAGCGTCAGAATCATTAGCTTACACACGCCAGCAAACACTTTGGCAAGTGATATTACCGCAGTGTTTTAAACGCATGATTCCACCATGGATGAACTGGTACGCCATATTAACTATGGCCACACCATTGTGTTCGTTATTAGGGGTTGAAGAGCTGATCACACTCAGTCGGCAAGCAATAGAAGCAGAGAACAACCGACCTGAATTGTTAGTCCCTTTCTACGGATTCGCATTGTTGATATTTTTTGCTTACTGTTATCCGATAGCTCGTGCAACCATCGCGCTCGAACGCCGCTTTGCAGTTAAATTATAGGTAAACCGATGAATCAAGTACCCTGGTCAGACGATCAACCCATCGTGTCTATTAAAGATGTGCACAAGTCCTTTGGTGACCTTGAAGTACTGAAGGGAATCTCGATGGATGTAATGAAAGGTGAGGTAGTCTGTATTATTGGGCCATCTGGCTCTGGAAAGTCAACGCTGATTCGCTGCATTAACGCACTCAATGACATACAAAGTGGATCGATAGAGGTGGAAGGCATAGAGGTTAATGATAAGAAACTAAACAAACTGGAACTTCGTAAAAAAGTTGGAATGGTGTTTCAGCAATACAACTTATTTCCTCATAAAACTGCGATTGAAAATGTGATGATGGCTCCCATTAAAGTGTTAAAGCAATCACCCAAAGAAGTTGAAGATATAGCGAGAAATTTGATAAAGAAAGTCAGACTTGAAGGTAAAGAAAACAGCTACCCGGGAGAGCTCTCAGGTGGGCAGCAGCAGCGAGTGGCCATAGCTCGATCGCTTGCCATGAATCCTGATGTTATGTTGTTCGACGAAGTTACAGCGGCGCTAGACCCGGAAACAGTAAAAGAAGTGTTGGTTACTATAAAAGATCTTGCTGAAGAAGGCATGACCTGTATGTTGGTGACCCACGAAATGGGGTTTGCCAAAGAAATTGCCGATCATATATATTTCACTGATCGCGGCGTCATTGTTGAGCACGGTTCACCAGCAACGTTTTTTGATAATGCTAAAGATGAGCGAACCAAAGAGTTTTTAAGTCAAATTTTATAATGTACGACATTGCAGAATCAAAGATCGGTGTTTGGTTGTAATTACTGATGCATGCCAATTCCATGGTGCGTTTCAGGTTCTGGTGAATTCGACGGTATAAATACCACTTTCTGATTGTTTCACAGCTTATCGAGTATTTATACCGATTTTCGAAAAGCATATTTATATAAACTTAATTCTATGGTCTCAAAACGACAAAGAAGCTGGGTTTAATATAATGAATAACACTTTAAAATCAGATGCAAAAGTACTGAATACAAACCAATCGAGAACATTGCAAAGGTGTGGTGCAATCATATTTACAACAGCACTATTGTCACTTTCAACAGGTACCAACGCGCAGCCATTAGTAACTGACAACATCATCAGCTGGCCTGATGATGGTTGGTATCAAGTGCAAAATTCCACCACATATGAATCGCTCTGTGAAGGTGGCTCAAGCTGTGTCGTACCAGATGGTGTTTACACTGTTATTAATCATCACACGGGCCAAAGATTCGATCAAATAAAAGTACCCGCTTCAGACGCCTCAGCGGATTCGAAAGAAACAACTCTGGACTCGGCTCGATGGAGTTGGGCATTAAGAGAAAACACTCTGACTTTCGACAACGATGATTGGTATCAGGTGCAGTCTGCGGGTTTATGTAACGAGGGAAGCTATAAGAGTGTCTGCGAAGGAGTATCTGAGTGCACACTGGATGACGGATACTATCAAATAGTTAACCATTCCTCAGGTGAGGTGTGGCAGAGTGTGGGTGTTGGCCAAACCAATGTTGGTGTGTCACAATCTGGTCCGTTTGATATTGTAATACGCTGGAATGACATCGTGTACAACCTTGAATCTCCCGTCGGTTACAACGTAAAATTAAATGGTAAAACCATTGGTGATACAACAAACAACAGGTTGGTTGTTTCAAATATATCTCGCGGGACTAAGTACACTACAGATGTGAACGCTCAGTACGCAGACGGAACACAGCGTTTAGTTGGGTCAACAGAGTTTACAACTGAGGGGCCTTTAGAAACTATCGCTGGTTATGGTCGACCGGAGAAACGCGACACCTTTAATTTTGAGCACTGGGATTCTATTCCAGTACAGTATCAGAATGCATTTCCATCGGATTGCTTGTTCGCTGTAGGCTGGTCATCTATTTGTTTCAGCCCGTCGACTCGGTATTTAATGGAGTTCTCCTACAACATAAATTCGTCAGAAGGAAGTGTAAATCTGAATTGGGAGTTTCAACTTCCTGGTGACAATGCCACCAATAATATTGAAGGATTGGCTGTTCTCTACACATCAAATCAACCGCATGGTTATACTACTAAAGAATTTGCGCTGGTTGCAGATGTAACCACACAGTTTGGCCAGTCGCAGTACGAAATTTCCAGATTTGAAGGGCCTGGAACATTCGTAGACACCTATCCTATATTAGACAGCATCAAAAGCTCAGGTAGCTCCACCGTGGGCGGGCAAACAATGGGCGGGCAAACAATGGGCGGGCAAACAATGGGTGGGCAAGCCATGGGTGGGCAAGCCATGGGTGAGCAAGCCATGGGTGAGCAAACAATGGGTGAGCAAACAATGCGCAGACAAATCAACCTTGACGGCGCGGACTTACAGATCAAGCGCGGACCAGATCGAGATGTAACGACAAACAATCCGTTTCTGGATAGTGACCCAAGGCGATTGCATATTGTTGGGGAATATTACGAAGCAAACGCATCAGGCGATACGGCGGGGTTGTCTGGTTGGACGCGCGAAGGTGCTTTTCTTGCAATTGTCGACTCGATAACCGGACAAACAGTTTCTCAAGAGTTCTACCCTGGATTCCGTATGGTAGACGTGCCCACCATAACAAGCCAGTAAACTGAAAATTAACCAATTGTTTGAAGATGGAGCCATATAACTGATGAAAATCGCATGCGTACTGTTAGCCTCTCTGATTTTTGGTGTATCAACAGTACGTGCTCAATCACTTACGCTCAATGGCGACGATATAAGCGATAACATGCTGAGCATGGGTGGTTTGTACTTTCTTGATCCAGATCAGCGCTGTTCTCCTCAAAGCGACGGACTATTACGTGAACGTGTAGTAGAGAATTTGTTGCTTAGAGAAGAATTGATCAGGCACTACACCGCTGCAGGCAGTACAGCGGCAAAAGAAATATTGGAAGAATACGTTTCAGCTGATGCATTGGTTATCGACATGCTGGAAAAAGACTTACCGTATACCGCCGCAATTTATCAGTTTAAGACAGATTATTACGACATCAAAAAAATTACTTCAATTTCACAAGAAGAACTGGAAGCTGAGTATCAGAGCCTGATTGACGCTAGACACCCATTAGTCATTGATGCAGTTCGAGTTAAATTTTTCCAGGCCGGAGCAAAAGCTGGAAGTGAGGCGGAAAAGGCAGCTCGTGTAGTTGCATCAGGTGGCGGGGTTGATGAGATAAGGAAAGAGCTGAATTTACCTCCAATTCACACAGATCAGCGTGCTAGATGGTTACCCGTAATCCTGGCGGATGCACAAGCAGTTCCAGATTTTGATGGTAAAAGCATTTACGAGCGATTTCCTCACCTAACTAAGAATGTGAAAGTAGGCGATGTATTAGGACCAAGACACTTTTGGACTGATTCCAAGATGGATGGCAACGGTGTGCTAATGCATGTCTACTATGAAATTACTGATGTCGTCAGGTTAAAAAAAGTAGAATTTTCTCAGCGCTCAGCCGAAAAGTCTACTGGCGGAGGAACCATCACAGACATTTTAGGAGGGTCGAGCGATGATCCTTATGCGCAATACGCGGCGACCTGGGTAAGAAGAATATTAGAGAAGAGAAAGTATGATGAACTACGAAACCGATTGCGATCTACCGCTAGTGTAAAGTTAGATGGGAAGACAGTGTCAAGCGAGGTGGCGTTTCTTTCGTGTCGAAAGTAGTCGGCTCATCCGTGTCTATTAGAGCTATTAACCTGTCCGGCAATGTAAATTCGCCATCGTCTACCAAGCTGCAGTCAATCAAAAGATCGTCGAAATACGTTTGAGTACGAGGTTCTGATCAGCTAGACAAAAGCAGGGGTTGTTCATGGGCGTAACTATACAAAATCAGGATTTGCTAAAAAGCTGTAGTGCAGCATGTTGCAATAGCATTATTGTTTTACCGTCACAGATTTGACCTGTTTCGATCATGCTCATGGCTTTTGTAAATGGCAACTCCAGCACCTGTATATCTTCTCCTTCATCAAAGTTGCCACCACCTTCTGAAACTTGATCTGAGAGTTCGTATGATGCGCAATAGAAATATAATCGTTCTGTAACAGAACCTGGGCTCATGTATGCTTCGAACACAGGTTGGATATCTGTCAATCTAAAGCCAGTCTCTTCTTCAACTTCCATTCTGATACGTTCTTCAGGTTTGGCGTTGTCCAGGAGCCCTGCTGCACTTTCAATTAATAGCCCATCTTTGTTGCCATTAACAAATGTGGGGTATCGAAACTGTTCTGTTAACACGACAGTTCCGCGTTTTAAGTTGTACAACAATATGGTTGCACCATTACCTCTGTCGTAGGTTTCTCTCGTCAGGTTCTGCACTCGCCCATCTGCCCGATGGTAGGTAAAGGTTGTTTTCTTTAGCGTGTACCAGTCGTCTGAGAGAATTTCCGTTTTATTGATCTGAACTCGTTCGGTCGACATTGAGACTCCTGCGTAATTCTCTGGATTATGTGATTTTGACCCGCCTGATTGACTATAACGTGCATGAACGTGCAATTACAAGTATAAACGTGTAACATTGTTTTATGATGACTTCAGAAAGAAAGGCACACTTGCTTGATTTGCTCGTAAACGAGGGTCGGGTTGAGGCAAAAGTAGTTGCGACCACACTTGGCGTATCGATAGACACAATTAGAAGAGACTTAAGAGAATTGGCTGCAGCGGGAAAGTTACAGCGCGTGCATGGTGGCGCACTTCCCAAGTCTCAAGCTGAAGCCAACTTACACTTAAGGCAAACCATTGCATCACAATCGAAAAAAGCCATTGGAAAAACAGCTGCGCAATTGGTAAAACCGGGGCAGGTTGTGATTATCGATGGCGGCACGACTGCTATGCAATTGGTGCAGCACCTATCGCCCGAGTTAAATGTAACGGTTGTTACGCACAGTCCTACTATTGCCGTGGCATTAGCACCGCTGACTAATATCAACGTGATAATGATTGGTGGAACTCTGTATCGGCATTCTATGGTTAATGTTGGTGCCGCAGCAATTGAAGCTGTGTCTCATATCAACGCTGATACGTATTTTATGGGTGTGACAGGCGTTGATGTTAATGCCGGATTAAGCACAGGTTGCCTTGAAGAAGCTCACACGAAAAAAGCGCTGAGCAAACGTTCAGCCGAGACTATTGTGTTGGCATCAGCAGAGAAATTATCAGTAGCGTCACCTTATGTGGTTATGCCGCTGGATGACGCATCCGGGATTGTATTGGATAGCTCTGTGTCATCGTCGTTTAAGAAACTGATGCACAAGTCTGGGCTTGATGTTTTTGGTGGCTGAGCTAGGAAACCAAAAACCTAGAAACTTGGAAACTAAAAACTTGGAAACTAGAACCTTTTAAGCTCAATACTTATAAGCTGAAAACTTTGTATCGCAAAAATTAAAGGGTGCGTTATGCGGCATGGGTGACTGAGCATCCACGCTGCATAACGCACAGGCCTTCAGTTACGCAAGTTTTTCGTTAAAAAACGTTGTGGTTCTTTCCCAGGCCAGATTTGCAGCCTCTTCGTTATACCGTTTTGTTGAGTTGTTGTGAAACCCATGCCCAGTACCTTCGTACAGGAATCTTTCGTATTCTACATTGTTAGCTTGCAATGCAGCCTCAAAGTCTGGCCACTGAGCATTGATGCGGTCATCATTCTCGGCAGTTTGAATCATTAGTGCAGATTTGATATCAGCGATTGCTTCGGCAGGTGGAGCACTTCCATAAAATGGCACACCAGCCTGCATGTCGCTACCCATTTTGGTGGCTAGAAAATTGACCACGGCACCGCCAAAACAAAAACCAACAGCACCAAGTTTACCGGTGGATTGCTCGTGTTGTTGTACGTGCTTGGCGCTGTTTAACATATCGACCATGATTTTGGTTCGATCCAGGCTTTTCTGCATTGCTCTGCCATCGTCATCATTGCCCGGATAGCCTCCAGCAGGGTGCAAGGCATCGGGTGCAAGTGTTAAAAATCCGATCGAGCCTAAACGACGGGCAACGTCTTCGATGTAAGGGTTGAGCCCACGGTTTTCGTGAATAACGATAACGGCTGGGTGTGGCCCATCACTTGTTGGCTGTACCAGGTAACCGCTCATCTCGCCTGAATTGCCTCCAGGAGACGGATAGGTGATGTAGTTTGCTTTGATACGCTCATCTGTAAATGAGATAGTTTGCGCCTCTGCATAACGCGGAAACAATGCCTGTGCCATGGTCAGGCCTGAAACACCTGCAACTGTAATAGCGCTGGCTCGCTTTAGAAAATCGCGACGACTCATAAACCCATGACAGTATTTGTCATAGAGATCATAAATTCGCGAATCGATTTCAAGATCTTCTATATCAACTGGGGCTTCAATTTCTTTGGGATTTGTACTCATTAAAACTCTCTTGTAGGTAAATGGATGGGTGTATGCACTTCTCAAGCTTATCACTCAATTGTGCAAACTCTGTGTACGGACTTGCGCAGCTACGATGCCCAACTCGCGTAGACAGTGTTTAAATCATTTGTTCCCATACTTCAGTAAAAGGCGAATTATGTAGGTATAGGTGCCTCTTCGTCTAAAAGCTTCTCGTTGCGTAAATCACTCCAAAGTGATGCTGGAATGGGTGAGTGAAACCATTCGAGGTTTTGCATCATTTCTGCTTCACTTCTGGCACCGGGAATTATGCTTGCGACAATGTCGCAACCCAGTGGGTATTGCAATGCTGCCGCAGATAGATTAACGCCATGCGATTCGCAAACTTTGGCGATAGCCTGCGCCTTTTGGATAACACTTTCAGGTGCTTTCGCGTAGTTCCATGTGTCTCCACCAGCGAGTACACCAGAATTGTATGGCCCGCCCAAGATGATGCCTGTGCCAGCTTTTTCGCAGGCTGGCAGTAAGTCATGGATAGGTGTTTGCTCAAGTAAAGTGTACCGACCAGCCAGTAAAAAAGTGTCCCACTGTCCGTGCTCCATCGCTGCAATACAGACTTCTCGCTCGTTAACACCTAATCCAATAGCTTCGATTTCGCCGGATGAGCGCAGTTCGTCCAACGCTTTGTAGCCACCAGACATAGCATCAGCAAACAGACGTTTGTTTAGCTCGGGTCCGTGTTGCATTTCGCCAATGTCGTGCAACAGCAGCACATTAATTTTGTCCACACCCAGACGCTGCATGCTGTCTTCATAAGAACGCATGACACCATCATAGCTATAGTCGTAAACAGGATTAAATGGAAAGCTACCAGGCCAGTCAGCGGCAAGTTCTGCTGGTATCGGTTCTTTTTTCAGCAGTCTGCCGGCTTTGGTGGAAAGCACAATGTTTTTTCTGTCGCGAATCCCGGCACCAACAAAGTGCTCACTGCGACCAAAACCATAGAATGGTGCGGTGTCGACAAATTCGATTCCTGCGTCAAGCCCTGACTTAATAGCGTGTCTTATGTCGTGATTACTAACCAGCCGATGATTACCTGCCATAGCAGCACATCCAAGGCCAAATTCAGACAGCTGTAATGTGGTGTTGCCAAGTTGTCGCTTTGACAGGGGACGGTTTTTCATTAGATATTTTCGGCTTAGTGTTCAGTGCAGTGGGTGTTTGTAATTTACCTGCGGGGTGTAATGGATAAGTGCACGTTCACTTATTCTGAACCAATCCATTTTTTATCGCAAGTCTCTTGTAAAAAGGTAAATAAGCCAACCAGTTGAACGGCAAGTTCTACTATTTACCATTTTATAAAGCCACGGCCACTCGATACGCGTCCAAAAGGGCTGCATGCAAAGAGCGACTTGATACAGCATCACCAATACGATGCAATGCGTATCCGCTATCAGCACCACGTTGTGACTTACATTGAAGCAGGGCATCGATATCGGTGACACCGTTATTTGATGATGCTTCGCGAAGTTCAGTGAAAAGCGTATCAAGAGGATAGGTGCCTTGTTCAACAACAACCTGATCAGCAATAAGCTCGACGCTATCATCAGTCAGGTCATTTCTAAACGTGGCTTTGAGTTTATTCCCGGATGATTGAACCTTAATTAGCATTAAATCAGGATGGACGGTCGTACCATCTTTATAGAGTTGCTTTCGATATACAGGTCGCTCTGCATAACCAAGTTCGGCAGCTGGCCTGTCATCAATAGTGGTAAAGTTGACCTTCGCCCCTTTACTGGCGAGGTATTGCGCACATGACACACCTTCATGTCGCCCAGTGCCGTCCCAGACCAGCACATTTTCAGCAATGGCAACATCACCATTTAATATATCCCAGGTACTAGTAACATGAGCGTTACCTTCAATATTATCCGTTTTAGGCTGCCCGCCGGTCGCAATTAAAACGACATCGGCCTCCAATGCCTGAATTTCATTACTTTCTATGTAACGATTTAAATGCACGCTCACACCCAAATGTTCTAGTTCTGCCACGCGCCAATCGATAACAGCAATAATGTCACGACGCCAAGTGGCTTTTGTGGCCAACAGTAATTGTCCACCAAGCTTTGCAGCAGCTTCAAATAATGTCACTTTGTGGCCACGCTCTGCTGCAACGCGAGCAGCTTCCAACCCGGCTGGGCCGCCACCAATAACACAAACTGATTTGACAGGCCCGTGTGTTTTGGCAATGACCATCGGTAATTGTGTTTCTCGACCTGATGCCGGGTTGTGTATGCAAGACGGTTTCTTATGCATGCAGTGTGATGCGCCAAAACAAGGCCTGATGCGGTGCTCTTCACCACGCGCGATTTTATTCACAATTTGAGGGTCGGCAATGTGCGCGCGGGTCATGGCAACCATGTCCAGCAACTCAGTTCTTATAGCGTGTCTTGCGGTTGCAATATCCACTATTCGGGCTGCATGAAATACCGGTACTTTGGCTATTTTTTTTACATCTCGCATTTGCTCGAGAAACGGCGCTAACGGCTGCGTCATACCTGGCATATTATATTCAGCCAAGCTTAGTTCAGTGTCCATGCGGCCAAAAACACAATTTAAAAAATCGATTGCACCTTCTGCCTGCAGAATTTCGACGACCCTTAACGCCTCATCAATAGCTAATCCACCTCGATTCTCATGCATGGACATGCGAATACCAATGAGAAAGTTTTTATCGACGCTGTTGCGCATTGCTTCGTACACCATGAGAGCAAAGCGCATTCGGTTTTCCAGCGAGCCACCGTATTTGTCAGTACGATGATTGGTATCGGGAGATAAGAACTGCCCTATGAGGTGCGCTCCTGCTAATGTTTCAATGCCATCCAAACCTCCCTCAAAACAACGTTTAGCAGCTGCGGCAAAAGAGTCTACAACGCGTTTGATATCGTGTTCGTCCATCTCTCTGGGGATGCTTCGGTGCAGTGTTTCTCTGATGGCACTGGGCGCTATAGTGGGTAGCCAGTAATCATTAGTTGCATCACCACGTCGACCCAAATGCGTTATCTGACACATAAGGGCCGTGTTGTGTTGATGAATGCGTTGCGAAAAAGACTGCAGATGCGGTATGACTTCGTCTGAGTCAACGCGCAGTTGATTGAACACACTGGGCGAATCTGGTGCAACGTTTGATGAACCGCCGAACATGGTTAGCGCAAGGCCACCTTTTGCTTTTTCTTCATGATATCGCTGGTAGCGCTCGGCCGGCATACCACCATCGTCCATACCCGATGCATGGCTGGTACTCATGATTCGGTTCTTTAAGGTCAGATGGCCGATCTGAAGCGGTTGGAACAGCGGGTCTTTTTTGTTCTTTACCGAATCAGACAAGTGTTGCTCCTTATACTTTTGTTAACATCGCTACGTTATAGCCGATGCTGCAATAGCGATGGCATTTTTTGTTTTAGCTAAATCTTCATCGGTAATGGCAAGGCAAGGGTAGAGCTTGCCAGGAGATTTGAATATACCATTTTGTCTTAGCACTTGATTAAACAATGCATTTTTGGTTTGATCGCCGGTGCACCACGACCTATAGTCAGTTACATCGGTTTCTGTAAAAACGACATCGAATAGCGTTTTGTCACCAACTATCTGGTGTGCATGTCCATGTTCTTCTAAGCCAACGGACAGCATGTTTTGCAAACTTTCGCCAATATCAGCTAATTTGGTGTAAGCGTTGTCGCGTCGTAGTATTTCCATGGTTTTGATACCCGCCACGGCTGCAACCGGATTACCGGACAAGGTGCCTAATTGCATCAGAAATTTGTCTTTGCCAACCACTGCTTTGTCAAAATGATTCATCAAGTCTTTGTTGCCTGCAATGGCTGCTAATGGGAAACCCCCTCCTATGATTTTACCCAATGTGCACAAATCAGGGGTGACACCATAAGCTTCTTGTGCTCCACCGTAGGCAAGCCGAAATCCAGTGACAATCTCATCAAATATCAACACAATACCCCGCGCTGTACATTCAGATCGAAGCAGTTCTAAAAACCCCGGAGCAGGAGGTACGACTCTTTGCAGAGGCTCTACAATAATGGCTGCGATGTCAGGACCATACTCATCTAATAAAGACTTCATTGTGTCAGCATCATTAAAAGGTGCAATGACCATCTCATTTTTAACCGAATCGGGAATCCCGGCACTATCAGGCACAGCCTGCGGAAAATTGGCTCTCAGTTCTGGTGCCAGACTCATTTGAGCTTCTGCTGACATGCCATGATACCCACCTTCAAACTTCATGATTTTTGTTCGACCGGTGAAGGCTCTTGCTAACCTCAGTGCATACATATCGGCTTCGCCACCAGAAGTCAGGTAACGAACCTGTTCAGCACAAGGTACCGCCAAACAGATGTCTTCAGCCAGTTCAATACCGGCTGCATTATTAGCAAAAAAGGTTAAACCTTTTCCCAGCTGACTTTGTACTGCGTCAAGCACTTCTGGATGACCGTGACCCAATAACATCGGGCCAGATCCGATTAAGTAATCAACGTATTCGTTATCGTCTTCGTCCCATACTCGAGAACCTTCGCCTTTTTTAATAATGATATTGTGGTCAAAATTGCCAAAGCCACCTGCAGGTAATACCTGTTGGGCTCGCTTAATCCAGTGCGCTTGATTAGTCATTATTTTTTGCCAATAAGTTTAATCAGTGATTTCAACGGTCGAACTTCTAAGGCTCACAATGCAATTTTCACAATGCAGGGCTTAAAACGGGTTTACCCAGCACATCCGGGTCAGGAGTTACGCCGTGTCCGGGACGTTCACTAACTCGTATCGTACCATCGGCGCGTGTTGGCCCGTTGTTATCGAGTCGTGGCGTAACATAGCCAGATAAATCAAATACATTTATAGGTTCGAGCTCTTGTAAATCACTCGGAACTCCATTGGCGTATTTCGGTAGGTAATGTGGAATAGGGCAAACTTCACCCCAACCGGTAAGGCCTGTGTCGGTGTGAAGTGACAGCGCCATGGAATCTACCGAATCACAGGATTTTCCGTCTGCCAAATAATAGGTTTCGTGGCTGGTTAACGAAACCTTAAACAGATGAACTTCAGTGATTTTCATCGTAGGCGTTAACTATAGACTGCGACTGGGTCGCCGAGTATTGATTCATCTGGAACCACACCAAGACCGGGTGCATCATCAATGGTAATAAAGCCATCTATGCACCTCGGACCACTGCCAGGTGCAACATCGATTGTCAGCATATCCTGACACGACCAACAGGCACGAATAAATGCATCGGGAATAGATTGCGCTAAATGTGCTGCTTCGGTATCCGCCATAACCGATCCACCTGTGGCCATAATAAACATTTGTATGCCGTGCTCAATAGCAACATCACGCATTCGGCGGGCTTTAGTGAGTCCTCCAACACGATTAATTTTAATACCGAACACATCGGCTAGTCCATCTCTTGCTATGCGCGTTGCGTCTTGTAGTGTCACCAAGGTTTCGTCCACGCTGATAGGCGATGTTGTGACCGATCTTATTTGTGCGATGTCATCCAGTGTTTCACCCGGTTGTTCAAATGTCACGCCTAAGTCTGAAACTGCATTCATGACAATACTGGCTTCGCGGCGTGTCCAGGCGCGATTGACATCGTAAAGAATGATCTCGTTATCCAGTCGATTGGACTCAATATGTCGAATGCGCTCGATGTCTTTATTGGTATCGCTGCCGCCGACTTTAGCTGAATGCGCAACATAGCCTCGGTCGCGATAGCTGTTAATGATGCCTTGCATGTAGTCTGGGTCACCTGATGACACAGATGATGCGGCTGGTGTACCAGTGTTACGTTTTCCACCTAGCAAATCGGCAATAGGCAGATCAAATGTTTTACCCATGATGTCCCAACAGGCTAAGTCAACCGGTTGCTTTGCGTACAAGTGACCAGGCAAGCAAGCATCCATTGCACGCTCTACAAGTTCTACTTTTCTAGGATCTTGACCCAGAATGGCTGGGGCCATAGTTTCAATAGCTGCTCGTATGCCTGGGCCATGTGCAGGGACATAGGTGTGTCCCCATGGGGTACCTTCACCCCAGCCAACAATGCCGCTGTCGGTGTCGACTTTTATAAAAGTGGCATCGAGCACCTTAAATTTTAAGCGACCACCGGAGAGCCAATAAGGATCTTTAAGCGGCAAGTCTTTTTGATACACCGATAGTCGATTGATTTTAATCGTGCTACTCCATGGTCACAACGATGTTGCCGCTATGCTTTTTTTCTATAAATACTTGTTGCGCCATTCGGATGTCTTTTAAAGGGTAGGTAGCGGCCAAAACTGGCTTGATCTCACCTTGATCAATGTATGTGACTAAATCGTTAAAGATGTTTGGTGGCACGACAGTAGAACCTGATAGCGTCAAATCGCGCAAGTAGAGAGTGCGTAAATCCATTTCGACTAAAGGCCCAGCGATGGCACCAGAGCACGTATAACGCCCACCGCGCTCTAGTGTTTCTAGCAGGGTTGAGAATGCGTCACCACCGACAATATCTGCGAGCACCGAAACATGTTCTGAACCTATAGCTTGCTTTAGGGCCGCGTGTATATTCTCTGGATTGCGGGGTAACAAAGCATCGGCGCCCAAGGCCTTTAATGTGTTGTGCTTAGCTTCAGATGCCAGGCCAACAACGGTTGCACCACGTCTTTTCGCCAATTGAATTAACGCAGAGCCTACACCACCAGACGCACCGGTTATTAATACGGTATCGTTTTTGGTAACCTTGGCTCGGGACAGCATACCCTCAGCCGTTGTGTAAGAGCACGAGAACGTTGCTAATTCTGCATCGGTGTAAGCGTTATCAACAACGCCAACATTACGATGATCAATGGTGGTGTATTGCGCATACCCACCGTTACATTCAGAACCAAAGTAACCAGTCGACTCCATATTCAACGGGTCTTCCCAATTGCGTAGCCAGCAGTCAGTGATAACGCGTTTTCCTATCAGTGAGGCGTCCGCATTATCACCAACAGCAAGCACATAACCACAGACATCAGCGCCTTGAATACGAGGAAAAGTAATAGGTGCGCCACCCCAGGTAGGATCTTCGTCACTGACCTTATCGTAAGCACCGCCGGTAGTGGCTTCGCTAACCTTCTTTGAATACCAGCCAGAGCGGGTGTTAACATCGGTGTTATTCATGCCGCAGGCAGCGACTTTTATCAATACTTCATTATCGGTAGGCGTCGGTGTAGGCCAATCTGTGTAATGGACTAGTTTTTCTATTCCGCCATGGCCAGTCAACACACAAGCCTGCATGGTTTCGGGGATATTCATAATGATCGGCCTGCATCTGTTCTTGGTAAAAGGCTGTCCGGGTCGTATACGGGTTTATTCAAAACCTGTGCTTGACGAGGGCTACCTGCAATCACGACTTTGAGAGAGGTACCCGCTTTTGCAGCAAACGGCTTGATATAGGCAAAAGCTAAAATTTTACCTACCGTGTGCCCGTACGTAACAGAGGCTGTAGAACCAACCACTTTATTATTTAGCAGTACAGCTTCCCCACCATGACCATCTTCCGCACCATTAGTTTCGATGGACAGGTAGGCGCAAACCCAGGGTAATTCGTTATCAGCACTTGCCACTGTTTGGGATTTGCCGATAAATTCTTTATCCAGCTTAACGAAGCGCATGACGTCAGCTTCGGGCAGAGTTACTTCATTAGTGAGTTCACCTGCACCTTTGAACATTTTTTCCATGCGCATGGTGTTCATAGCAAAAGAGCCGTAGTCAGCGATGCCATGAGATTCACCAGCACGCCACAAAGCATCGTATACGCTCAATAAATTGTCGCGTTCAGTGTGAATTTCCCAGCCTAGTTCGCCGGCATAAGACAGCCTGAATGCCCAACAAGGTTTGTCAGCAATATTAATTTTCTGAGCACTTAGCCAACGAAAATTATTGTTGTCCAAGGCAGAGGACGTGCATTGTGATAAAACGTCGCGAGATCGCGGTCCGTTCAGGGTTAAAGCGCCCCAACTTGTCGAACGGTTTATTACGTTAATGGTACTGCTCGCGTCAGTAGTAGATAAACCATAAGCATGCAGATGATCAAGTAACCTTTGTTCGAAAAATGCTGCACAAACCAGATAGTAACGATCTTCGCTTAGTCTAATTACCGTAGCCTCAAGCTCTATACGACCACGTTCATTGAGAAAATGCGTTAACACAATACCACCCACTTTAGATGGTAGTTTATTGGCAGCTAATGACTCGAGTCGGGTAGCCGCTTCAGAGCCATTGACCTCAATTTTAGTGAAAGCACATATATCCATAATGCCAACGCTATTTCGGACAGCCGCAACCTCATTAGCCAGCACATCATGCAATGCGTTTCGCTTGAATGAGTAATGATCATATTGCGCAACACCTTCTTTAGCGAACCAGCGAGGTCGTTCATGACCATAGACTTCCTCAAACACTGCGCCCTTGGATTTTAATCGCTCGTACAATGGTGAGGGCTTGATCGGTCGTCCTGCAAGGCGATTAAAGTGTGGGAAAGGAATTTCGTGCCGCAGACAGTAATCTTCCCTGGCTTTAACAACTTGCCATTGCTTGTTTGCGTAATCACCAAAGCGTCTTGGGTCATAATCTCGCATTGAAATATCAGCCGCACCATAAACCATCCATCTGGCCAGCTCGCGGGTTAAACCTGGCCCCCAGCCAATACCTATTTGAGTGCCGCAGCAACACCAATAGTTTTGAACTCCTGCGGCAGGTCCGATAAGTGGATTTCCATCGGGAGGGTGTGAGATGGCTCCATGCACATCGCGTTTGATTCCAAGATCAGCGAACAACGGCATGCGCTCAAGAGCGTTTTCTAACCAAGGCATCACGCGATCATAATCAGGCTCGAACAATTCGTTTTCAGCCTCCCACGGACAATGGTCTTCCCACACCGAATTCGGATTTTCTTTTTCATAGATTCCGATAAGACCGGACTTTTGCTCCATACGAATGTACCCAGAGACTTTTTTATCATCCCGAATAACCGGTAATTCCTGTTCAAGTGTTTCAAATTCAGGCACCGTATCGGTAACAAAGTAATGATGAGTCATGGACGTCATGGGTAACTGTAAGCCAGACCATTCGCCCATTTGACGAGCATAGGTACCCCCAGCATTAACCACGTGTTCGCACCGTATGTCGCCATGCTCTGTTGATACTAGCCATTTCTGGTTTCGTTGTTGCTGGATATTAGTTGCACGGCATTGACGAACAATTTTGACACCCAATGCACGCGCACCAGCGGCCATCGCCTGAGTTACGCCAGATGGATCAACGTGCCCATCATCGGGTGTATAAAGTCCACCTAAGACACCGTCCAAATTATAAAACGGATGCTTCGATGCAATAAATGCTGGGTCAACCAGATCAATATTGAATCCAAGTGAACGGCCAACGCTGAGTGTGTGCCGTAACCAATCCATTTCATCTTCCTCATAAGCAAGCCGAAAAGAACCGCAGCCATGCCACGTCACGTTATGTCCCGTTTCTTTTTCAAGCGCACCTGAATACAGGCCTATGTTGTAATCCACACACTTACCTAAGCTGAAACTTGACGTTGAGTGCGTGATTTGACCCGCAGCGTGCCATGTAGAGCCGGATGTTAGTTCAGCTTTTTCGAGCAACACAACATCTGTCCAGCCTTCGTGTGCCAGATGATAGGCCAGACCACAGCCCATAACACCACCACCGACAATAACAACCTTGGCCTGAGAGGGTAATTTTTTATCACTCACTGTCGGTGTGCTCGCATTATGAAGTTAATAAAAAAGCGCGATAACGTTGTTGCCATATTAGTTATACAAATGTACTCTCGTCAACCATGAATGGTATAACTGTACCAAATAGGCGCGTATTGGAAAGTGTGGATGTTTTGGCGGCACTTACTACTGAGCTATCGGCATTAACTCCCGAGGTTCGCAAGGCCGCATCCTATGTTTTGGATAACCCCAACGATGTCGGCGTATCATCTATAAGGGAAATTGCAGAGGCTGCAAACGTCAAACCCAATACGTTTGTGCGCATGGCCCGCACCGTGGGTTTTAATGGATATGAAGAATTCAGAGAGCCATTTAGGACCGAAATTAAACGTGGCGCTCTGAATTTTCCAGATCGTGCTCGTTGGTTACAATCACTTGGACAAAGCGGCAAGCTGGGTGGCCTGTACAGGGACATGGTTAGCTCCGCCATCAGTAATATTGAGGATACTTTTGCCGGCATTGAAGCCCAATCATTAAAAGCCGCTGCCAACGCCATACTTAAATCTCGCAACACCTACACGCTGGGCGTTGGTGTCAACAGCTCGAATGCAAACAACTTCACCTACCTTGCCAGTACCGGCATGGTTAACTTTCATTCCATTCCTAAAAACGGTAGCACGCCCATCGATGATCTGGCTTGGGCCGACAAACGCGATGTACTGATCGCTATAACTTGCAAGCCTTACAGAACCGAAGTCGTGGCTGCGGTAAAATTGGCCAGAGAACAAGGCGTGCAGGTCATTGGTATATCAGACAGCGCCGCATCACCTATTATTGTTGGCTCGGAACATGGATTTGTTGTATCTGTTGATACACCACAGTTTTTTCCATCTTCGGTGTCGACTATCGCGCTATTGGAAACTTTATTATCGTTTGCTATAGCGATGGCAACTCCTGAAGTGGTGGAACGCGTTAAAACGTTTCACGAACGCCGCCATCAGCTGGGTTTGTACGAAGAGGAATAATCATGGGTGTTGCAAACAATCCGGTATTGTCACTGGACGCGCGTTACTACACAGACCCACTAGTCTTTAAAGCCGAATGCCTTGGCGTGTTGTCACAAACCTGGCAAATTGCCGGTCACGTGTCCCAATTAGCTAACTCGGGTGACTATTTTACGTTCTCAATAGCAGGAGAGAACTTGTTTTGTGTGCGGACAAACGATAAGCAGATAAAGGGCTTTTACAACGTTTGTCAGCATCGCGGGCACGAGCTGGTTAAAAATTCGGGTAATGCAACGATACTTGTTTGCCCGTATCACGCTTGGACCTACGAATTAAGCGGTCAGTTACGATCAGGGCCCAATATAAAATCAGTAGATGGATTTGATGTATCAACCGTTTGTTTGACTGAAATAAAAATAGAAGAATTCTGCGGGTTTATCTTTGCCAATCTTGACCCGTTGGCAAAACCCATGGACGAATGGTTCCCCAATGTCAGAAATGAACTTAGCAGCTTTGTTCCACACATTCACCAGCTAAAGCCCATTGAGTGGGTTGAAGTACCCGAGAAATGTAACTGGAAAGTATCGGTGGAGAACTATTCAGAATGCTATCACTGCCAGCTAAATCATCCTACCTTTGCAAACGGTATTGTTAATGCAAAAACCTATGATATTCAGCCCCAGGGTTATTGCTTACGACACACCACTGAGTGCCAAAATTTGGAGAATATGAGTTACCCCATCGATGTAAACGCAAATGAATTTGCCGGGCATTATTCTTCGTGGTTCTTGTGGCCATTGATGTCATTTCAAGTGTATCCGGGTAACGTGCTCAATACCTATCATTGGCGTACGATAGATCACGAACACATTTTGTTGTGGCGAGGCTGGTACTCGATTGATGGTTCTGATGCTGACCTGTTGCATGAATTGGCTGTACAAGACCGGACGACAACCGTTGAAGAAGATATTCATTTGGTTGAATCTGTACAGCGAGGATTGAACAGCAGAGGGTATGTACCTGGTCCATTGGTGATTGACCCTCAATGCGGTGTTAAATCGGAACATTCAATACAGGTATTACAACAATGGATGAGGGATTGTACAAATGAGTGACTCCTACCACATGCCCGATGTCTGGAAACCAGAACATAAGCTGTTTCCTCACCAGGTTGGATTTACCTGCCCACCACACGATTGGGACGCCGCACCCAGCGATTTTTCAAGCATAAGCCCTGACACGGTTGGTGTGCATGGGTGGATGCTTCACGTACCGGACTATAAATACCAATTAACCCAAAGAAACCAAAAGTTTGAGATGCTCGAACAATTTGTCGATTGCATGGCAAATAATGGCGCTGATGTCTGCGGGCAAGTTGGATCTAACTGGGTGCATGCCAGCGGATTAGGGGTTAATGGCATACGGGACTTTTGTAAAGATGTAGAAGACAAATACGGTGTGCCTTTGCATATGGCCGGGTACGCCATGGTGGAAGCTTTGCGTGAACTTAACGTAGAAAAAATAGCGATCAACGGTGTATATCATTGGCCCGAGTGGTGGAGCGGCACAGCTGGTTTTTTAAAAGAAGCGGGTTTTGATGTTCTGTGGGCAGGAAACTTTGCTGATCAAGGATGGTTTGAGTCACAGCAAGCGGTGAATGATTGCCGTTGGGTATTCGATGGCGATATGGCCGAAAAAAGTTTTACCTATGTAGCTGAACAGGCACCCAATGCAGATGCCTATATCAGCTTGGGGATGTGTAATTTTAGAACTGGGCCTAACGGGCAACCGCAACGCGTGCTGCATCAGACCACCAGGCTTGAGCAATTACTGGGAAAACCGGTCATCGGAAACGACACAGCCTTGTACTCGCGAATATTTAAAACTCTGTCAATCAAACCAATTGGTAACTATGGCCGCTTACTGAGTAGCTTGTAATGCATCCCATCATTGCGATGTGGGCCGTGCCACGTTCAACATCCACCGCATTCGAATGGATGATGCGACAGCGTGGCGATCTGGACTGTTTACATGAACCCTTCGGTGAGGCATGGTACCAGGGCGAAGAACCGCTTTGGCAGCGGTTTAAGCCAGGAGACAAGGTTACGCCAGGCTTGACGTTGGATACAACCTGGCAAGACATTAAACAACGAGCTGAACAAGGCCCGGTGTTTATCAAAGATTTCCCTCATTACATTAACCACTTCTGGGACAGACAATTTCTGGCCCATTTTAAACACGCTTTTCTGATTCGAGATCCAGCGCTAACCCTAACGTCGATGTTTGATAAATGGCCAGACTTTGACGAAGGCGAGGTTGGTTTCCCGGAACAACGGGCCTTATTTGACTTACTTCATGCCCTTGATGACACACCACCACCAGTATTTGACAGTGATGACCTATTAGAAAACCCTGTGGTTATGGTCGCAAAGTTTTGTACCGCTGTTGGTATCGAATTTATGCCAAATGCTCTTACTTGGGAGTCAGGTGCAGACACCGATCAATACAGTTGGTGGGATGGCGGCTCTTTTCATAAAAACCTGCGCGATTCCACCGGATTAATAAGACAGAAACGTCGCTACGTTGATTTGGATGCAACTCCCACACGTGTGAAGCAGGTCTATAGTCGCATGAAACCACACTACGAGCATCTTTATCAATACAGAATTAAACCCGGCTAATATATTTTAGGAGTAAAAATACCATGAGTGCAGAGCTGTTTAATGAAGATCTGTTTAAAAAAGGTTTAGAACAACGCAAGAATACATTGGGGGCTGAGTACGTTGAAAAAAACCTTGCTGCTGCCGATGATTTCACTCGACCTTTTCAGGAGGCCATGACAGCGTGGTGTTGGGGATTCGGCTGGGGTGACGATGTAATCGATGCGAAAACACGATCCATGATGAATCTGTCAATGATTGGCGCACTGGGGCGTATGCATGAATGGGAAACACATTGTCGTGGCGCTATCTCAAATGGCGTTAGCAAAGAAGAAATCAGAGCCATCGTGCATGTCGTTGCTATTTACTGTGGAGTGCCCATGGGGTTGGAGTGTTTTCGCGTTGCACGTCGTGTTCTGGAGGAAGAGAACATGTTGTAAGTAATGCTGGTAGTGCATATAACTTGCAAAGTCTGAATACTGATAATTTTCTACAATGACATTACCAACAACTGATATCCAGCGTCTACTGTTGTGATTGCTGAGTATGCTTTGCTACGGATTTTTGCGCATCAAAAGCGGCCCGTTTTTCCAGGATTTCTTTTTCGCTGAGTTTATCCGGATTTGAATAATCGTCCTTCCAGTTCGATGCACCTTTCCACGCATGGGGCGACTGCATTGTTGTGTTGGGCGAAGTCGCGCTTGAAGCTAAGTTCAAAGCCAGTTGCAAAGTGTCAGCCTGATTCGATTTATCGTGTGGCCGACCAGCGGCGTTACCTAAGGGATAATCAGAGAACAAAAATCGCGGCACCCCAGCGTGTTCTACGATGTCTTTAGCACAACCCATAACAACACTGACAATCCCTGCCTGTTCCAGGGTACGAGCTGCAAGTGAAACCGATTGATGACATACAGGACAATTTGGAAGCAACAGGGCTATATCGACGGCATCTTCACTGCAAAGTTTAATTAACTCCTGTGCGTCAGTTTCAATCGTTGTGCGTTGTGACCGATTGGTAGGCAGGCCATAGAATCGATCAGCAACTCGACCAATAGTATGGTGAGCTTTTGCCTGTTGTAATGCTACCAGAGGGAAATAGGACCCGATGTCTGTGGCCATGGTATGGTCACGGTCAATGGCTATATGTGAAATACGCAAATCAGGCATACGGTCTGTGGATTTGGCATACACTTTATAAAACTTAGCCGCTGAATTATAAGCAGCTCTGGGAGCTTGGTCTCCGCAGTTGTGTTTAAAAGGCGCGGCCGTTGTCACGATGCCGACGCAGCATTCTTTTAATGGTTTGGTCAGCGGAGTAAATGGCGTTTGCTCGTTGTGAGCCCATTGGTAGTGACCGGGGTAGCCAAGCTGTTGGTAGTAGTAACGAGTGCGCCTGATGTATTCCAGCGGTGTGGTATTGATGGTTGACATCGCCTCAGCCCAAGAGTTTGGTTGTCAATATATCAGACACCAATTGTGTGCGAGCTGGCAATGCAATACACTTTTTAGCTGACCATGAAAAAAATCGATATATTAATCGTCGGTGGCGGTATTGCCGGTATTGGCATAGCAAGAGCATTGAGCCAAAAGCTAAATCAAGCTCAATCGATCGTCGTGTTGGAGCGTGAGAGCCAGATTGGCTATCACAGCAGCGGTCGATCAGCGGCGGTGTGGATTCAAAGTTACGGTAATGCGAGTGTTCAGGCCCTTAATAACAAAAGCTTCCACTACCTGAAATCACCAAAAGATCTCAGCGGTGGTTCATTGCTTTCGCAACGCGGCCTGCTATTATGCGCAACCGACTCCCATAAGCAAAATACAGAAGCCAACGATTTGCTGGACTCGTCAACATCTGTGTGTGAAATCGATGTCAAGAAGGCATCACTTTTGGTACCTATATTAAACACTGATCATTATAAACGGTATCTGTACGAGGCAATATCCAGTGATATCGATGTTGACAGACTTTTGCAAGGCTGGTCAACACAATTTAAGAAAACTGGTGGTCAGCTACTATGTAATAGTGAAGTCAAGTCGATTAACAAATATGCTGATCGGTGGGAGATCAAAACAGATTCTGATGGTTGGCACGCATCTATTCTTATTAATGCCGCTGGTGCATGGGCGGATAAGCTTGCCCTGATGGCTAAGGTAACGCCTCTGGGTTTAACACCGCTGCGTCGATCAGCCGCGATCGTTGAATTAAACTCAGACCAAGATGTTTCTAAATGGCCAGTTTTTTCAGAAATAGATGAAAGTTGGTACGCAAAACCTGAAGGTGGAAAGCTAATGGTTTCTCCTGCTGATGAGGACCCTATAGAAGCTTGTGACGCATGGGTAGATGACTTTGTACTGGCAAGTGGTATTGATCGCTTTGAACAAGGAGTCAAAGACACGGTTAGTCGAGTATCCCATCAATGGGCTGGCTTAAGAACATTCGCACCTGATAAAACGCCGATAGCAGGATTCGATGCGAACGCAGTAAATTTTTTCTGGCTAGCCGGGCATGGCGGTTATGGAATACAAACGGCACCCGCATTGAGTGAAATCGCTGCCGATTTGGTGCTCGGTCAATGTGAACGCTCCGCATTAATTGATAGTCTGTCTGCGCGCCGATTTCATACCGATTGATTGATACTTACGTTTTCCCCGGGTTTTCTAACAATGCTAGTAAGTCCAGCAATTGTTCGTATTTATCTTCACCGAGTGTCTGTTTAAATCCCTCTACAATTTGCGCTGCTTGTTCGCTGTTGTTATCAATGATGCTCTGACCTGCAGCTGTGATTGCGATGGTTTGACGGCGCTTGTCAAGTTCATCCCGAGTTAGTGTAATAAGTCCGTTGTCTTGCATTTTTTGAGCGATGCGAGTGAGACTTGGCAATAACAATCCCGCCCGATAGGCCATGTTTGAAGCGTTTTGCGGACCATACTCCTCTAGTGCGCGGAGCACACGCCACTGTTGTTCTGTGATGCCAGATTCAGCTAGCATGGCTCTAATGGGTGGCATAATACCTTCGCGAGCACGAATCAGTGCGATTGGCAGCGATCGTGACGTAGACGGAAGCCCTGGTTTGACTGGATTTTCGATTGACATGACCTCGAGTGCAGACTGCTTATGATATTACTAAGTAGGGTTTGTCGGCAAATAATTGGTTTATGCCTCGCTTTTACCGGTTACAGGTTTTTTTTAGCTGGTTGAATCTGCCGGCTACTTGGAAGCACTCAAATTATCCGAACCCAGGCATGTTGCGTGATGTGAGGCGGTGTCTTGACAAGATCACTTGCGACTACTTAACATGGCAAACAATAGCTTGTTCCTCTCAATATGACGATAAAATAACATGACGCCAACCGATCACGAAACAGCAGCAGCAGATCTCTTGCAGGCAGAAGCATCGGGTGAACAAATTGGCTTACTGTCACTGCGGCATGCCGAAATGGGAATGGATGATGCGTATGAAGTACAAAATGCCATTTACCGTGCAAAGCTAAAGCAAGGTCGCAAAGTTATTGGATGGAAAATTGGCTTAACGTCAAAAGCTATGCAATACGCGCTAAACATTGATATTCCAGATAGTGGCATTTTATTTGATGACATGTTATTTGAAACTGGCTCTGTCATTCCGAAGAATCGATTTATTCAACCAAGAATAGAAGCCGAGATCGCCTTTGTCATGAAGTCACCCATAGGTGGGAATGAGGTGACTCGAGAAAATGTTATTGCGGCAACGGACTACGTCACACCCTCTATTGAAATACTCGATACACGCATTCAAAGGCTTGATACTAAAACAGGCAAGGCACGAAGTGTGTTCGATACGATAAGTGACAATGCAGCCAACGCAGGCATTGTTCTTGGAAAAGAAAAACATGCTTTAGATACGCACGATCTGCGCTGGGTAGGTGCACTAACTTTTCGTAACGGTGAAATAGAAGAAACCGGTTTAGGCGCAGGGGTGCTAAACGATCCTGTTGAAAGCGTCGTCTGGTTAGCCAGACGCATGGCGCAGTATGGGCAAACTATCGAACCTGGGCATATTATTCTATCTGGCAGCTTTATACGACCGGTAGAATGTCCACCAGGCTCTGACATTCTTGCTGACTTTGGCCCATTCGGCGCAGTTGCGGTAAGGTTTGCCTGACACATAAAGAAAATACGTATGGGTGCACTGTCGAATATATTGATTGTTTCTATCGAACAGGCTGTCGCAGCTCCTCTTTGCACGTCTCGGTTAGCAGATGCCGGAGCAAGAGTCATAAAAGTAGAGCGCGCTGAAGGTGATTTTTCCCGCGGTTATGATACAGCTGCAAAAGGCGAAAGTTCTTACTTTGCCTGGCTAAATCAAGGTAAAGAATCAGTTTGTCTTGATTTCAAAAAAGCATCGGATGCAAATTTGCTTTGGCGAATCATAGAAAAAGCTGATGTGCTTATACAAAACTTGTCGCCGGGTGCATTACAACGAGCTGGATTTTCATCTATAGCGCTACTTGAACGCAACCCTAAACTCATCGTGTGTAATATCTCCGGCTATGGAAACCATGGAGACTTAGCCAGCAAGCGTGCCTATGATTTGTTAGTACAAGCGGAAAGTGGTCTTATATCGGTGTCAGGTGATAAGGACTCGCCAGGACGAATAGGCGTATCTATTTGTGATGTCGGTGCGGGAGTCACCGCTTATGCCGCCGTTTTGGAAGCCATAATAAAGCGATCACAAACCGGTGTTGGTGAGGAATTGTCCGTATCGTTATTTGACGTCTCGGCTGAGTGGATGACCGTGCCTTATATGCATGCCGAATATGGGGACGGAGCGCCTAAGCCTGTGGGATTACGTCACCCATCCATCGCGCCCTATGGAGCATTTGAATGCAAGCAGGATAAGTTGGTGCTCATATCTATTCAAAACGAAAGAGAATGGCAACGCCTGTGCACTGATGTGTTGTATTCCGATACACTGTCAAACAAGATGCTTTATAAAAGTAACAATGATCGCGTCCGAAACCGTGAATTGTTGGAAAAAGAAATTAATACGATTACTCGACAACTCAGTGCAAATGAATTCCAACAACGATTACAAAGCGCATCTATAGCCTATGGTTCAATCAATAGCGCCGCAGATCTAAATGTACATCCGGCATTACGAAAAAAAACAGCCCTGACGTCCGATGGGCAAGCGATGTCACTACCAGCACATCCAGTTATTCAAGAACTATTGCGCAGTGATGATGTTAAGCAAACGCCCGTACTTGGACAGCACACGGTAGCGATAAGGTCTGAGTTTAGCGCTGCTGGCAAATCTTGCTTAACCACTCATTAGCTATTTACCCACAAAGCAGTTGGCTGCTAAAAATAATAAGCAGGCAGCGAACCAGCAGGTACTGAGTCATGGGTAAACAAGATCCCGGTAAAGCATTACTCGAAAACGCCTATTTGCTCGAAACGCCTGACGAAAACGTTGCTTACTACAATAAACTGGCGGAAACATACGATACTGAATTCGCCAACACGCTCGGTTATGTATTACCAAAGAACATTGCCAATAGCTTTTCAGCGAAGCGCAACCATCTTGATACTCCAGTGGTAGATGTCGGCTGCGGTACAGGCTTACTCGGTGAGGAACTTGACATACCTGATCTTGTACTTGATGGCTTGGATATCTCGCAGGCTATGCTGAAAATAGCTGCGAAAAAAAGGCGCTACCGTAGTTTATTTACGGCTGATTTGACGCAACCATTTTCAACACAACCATTAACCAGGGCATCAGAACAATACGGTGCTGTTTTGTCCAGTGGCACTTTCACGCACGGGCATTTGGGGCCAGATGCGTTGGTGCGATTGTTGGATATTGCAAAGAGAGATGCATTGTTCGTTGTATCGGTTAATAAAGAGCACCATCGTAAGCTTGGCTTCGAGGCCACGATTGACAGCCTTGTGCAAGAAAAGCGAATCCATGATCTTAATATTGAAGAATCAAATATATACGACGTTACTGATCATGAACACTCAGCAGACAAAGGGCTTATCTTGAGTTTTCGTAAAGCTAAAGGTTAAGTGTCGGTTTGTTCTTTTTTATGCGCTTCGACTAACTCGGCCATACTATTAAATTGAAAATCAACCGATGGCAGCTTGCCAGGATGCATAGTGGCTCCAAACCCTTCCTGGTCGTTCCGTCGGTATATCCAGCATGTTGACAATCCATGCCGCTGACCAGGTACGTGGTCGTGAAACATGCTTTCTGCGGTATGTAAAACAGACATTTTATCGGTACCCGATTGTTCTAGTTTGCTCAGCATATACTCAAAATTTCTATCAGAAGGCTTGTAAGAGCCTATATCCTGTGCGGTAAATATGGCATCAAACTCTATTCCGAGTTTTTTGTTACTGTGATCAAAACTGGCATTGTCCACATTTGACAAAATGATGAGCTTGTAGTGTTGTTGCAAGTAGATTAGTGCCGCTTTGCTGTCTGTAAAAGCTGGCCAGTTTTTCACAGACTGACCATACGTCACGCAGTCAGCCAAAGATGGCTTTACACCCCATTGCTCAGCCAATCGCTTATACACTATGGCTAAAAGGTCTGAATACCCCATTGTAGGTGTCCAGCTTTGCTGCTCCGATTCATGTTGAGCATGTGCTTCTAGTATCTGCAAGCGGGTAAGTTGTGGTGATACTTTTGATGTAAGTGGCTCGAGCCCGTTGACCATGCCAGATTCCCAGTCGATCAAGGTGCCATAGCAGTCAAATGTCAGTGTTTCAAAGTCAGACAGTTTCATTGTGTGATAGATTCTTGATTAGACACATTGCAACATCAAAACAAAATACGTGCAAATCAGTTTTTCGATGCCAATTTGTTTTGCTTTACGTTTTTTATAGTCGCTGGTTATGGTCGTTTATTCTGGTCGTATACTTTGGCCATTTGCGATAGCCGCCATCAGGTTAAACCATTATACATGCCAGATTTTTAACCAATACTTATAGCATGAGCACCACACAAATAACACAAGACCACATTGATGCTTATCAAGCCGATGGCGCCGTACTGATTAAAGGTTTATTGCGTGTTTGGGTAGAGACCGTGCGTTTAGGAATCGATAAGAATATGGCGCAACCCGGTCAGTACGCTGCCGAGAATGTGACGGAAGCAGAAACCGGTCGTTTTTTTGATGACTATTGCAATTGGCAACGCATCCACGAATTTGAAAAAGTCATCAAAATATCCGATCTTGCCATTGTTGCAGCTCAGCTTATGCGTTCAAAGAAGGTTCAGCTGTTTCATGATCACGTTTTGGTCAAAGAGCCGGGTACCTCAAAAGCCACCCCATGGCATCAGGATGCACCTTACTATTTTGTTGACGGGATGCAAAATGTCAGCTTTTGGTGCCCGGTAGATTCTGTTAGCGATGCAACACTACGGTGTGTGGCAGGTTCCCACCTGTGGGAAAAACCAGTTCTACCAGTAAAATGGTTAGCGGAAGATCAGTTTTATGCAGACAGCGCTGAATATCAGCCAATTCCAGACCCCGACAAGCAGACAATGACCATTCGCGAATGGGCCATGGAGCCAGGCGATGTTGTCGCGTTTCACTATAAAACGCTGCACGGGGCGCGTGGAAATCAAGCAACTAACAGACGACGGGCATTTTCAGTGCGTTTTGTGGGCGATGATGCTCGCTACATTACCCGACCGGGTAAAACCTCTCCACCTTTCCCGGGACACAACATGCAAGATGGCCAATGCCTTCGTGAGGATTGGTTTCCAATAATTTATGGTGCGCGCTAACAACACACTGCTAGTTGCGGTTCCCACCATTATCCTGTCAGTATTTCTGTTTGATGTGCAGGGTGCGTTCATCAAACACATGGGGCAGCGCTATTCGATAGAGCAAGTCATTGTATTCCGTAATTTCTTTGGGTTGTTTCCGCACGTTTTTATTCTATATTTTGCTGCAGTGCGAAATAGCACCTCAGTATCGTGGAAGCTAGATCGCTGGAAGCTTGGCTTAGGTCGCGGCTTTATGCTCATTGGCGCGCAAAGTTGTTTTTATTTTGCGCTGGTCAATATGCAATTAGCCACTGCAACCACGCTGGCATTCTGCGGCCCGTTGTTTTTAACGCTGCTCTCGATACCTATGTTTGGCCACAAAGTAGGGGTTTGGCGAATGGCTGCCGTGTTACTCGGGTTTGCCGGTGTGGTCTTGGTGATGCAGCCCGGCAGTGATGTGTTTAGTCTGGTTGCGTTACTACCAATTGGTGCAGCATTTTTTTATGCCATGGCCAGCTTAACGTCGCGCTATTTTGATAGCTCAGTTTCAACGGCCCTGATCAATATTTATTCCACCGTGTCGGCTTTGTTGGCAGCCGTGGTTTTGTTGGTATTGAGTGGAAATTGGATAGCCATGACAACAGTAAGTGACTGGTTATGGTTTGTGACTATGGGTACAATCGGTGGATGCGCTGTTATGCTGTTGATCACAGCTTATAGAATGGCCGAACCCAGTTTGCTGTCACCGTTCGAATATTTCGGGATACCGTTTTCATTCGCCTTAGGATGGATTTTCTTTGACGAAAAACCCTTTGATGCTTTATTCCCGGGTGTGCTTTTTATTGTTGTTGCCGGGCTGCTGGTGATATGGCGCGAACGAGTTCAGCAAGCCGCTTCCAAATAGAAACCACGGCCAAATAGAAACCACGGCCAAATAGAAACCACGGCCAAATAAAAAACGACGACTAAATAGAAAATACAGCTCTATAAAAACTACGACGCTTTTCGACGTCGTGGTGCTCGTTTTCTGGGTGGACGAGGCTTTCTTTCCACAACAGTAGAGCCTAATGCTTCTGTATGTCCTGTGTATCCATCGATATCAACGACAGGAATTTTTTTACCAATCAGCTTCTCGATGCCTTTTAGCAACTTCACCTCATCAATATTAACCAAAGACACAGCTTGTCCTGAGCTGCCTGCGCGGCCGGTTCTTCCAATTCTGTGAACATAGTCCTCTGATACATGAGGCAGTTCGTAGTTAACAACATTGGGTAAGTGTTCGATATCTATACCACGAGCGGCAATGTCGGTGGCAACCAACACTTGTAGGGTGCCGTCTTTAAACTGGCTTAATGCTCGAGTGCGCGCAGCCTGACTTTTATTGCCGTGGATGGCCAACGCTTCGATGCCGTCTTTACCGAGCTGCTCGGCCAGTCGATTTGCGCCGTGCTTGGTTTTAGTGAACACCAATACCTGTGGCCAATCGTGCTGTTTGATCAGCGCGCTTAATAATTGGCGTTTTTTCGATTTGTCGACCAAATGCACCACTTGCTCTACCAATTCGGACGCTGTATTTCGGGGTGTTACCGAGACTTCTTGCGGATTGTAAAGAAAACTGTGTGCAAGTTTTCTGATGTCATTAGAAAAAGTGGCAGAAAACAGCAAGGTTTGACGTTTCTTGGGCAGCAGCTTCAAGATCTTTTTAATATCGTGGATAAATCCCATGTCCAACATACGATCAGCTTCATCAAGGACCAAAATATCTATTGCCGATAAATTAACGATGTTTTGACCGCAAAGATCAAGCAAACGACCGGGAGTAGCAATGACAATATCCACAGGCTTACGCATTGCCATACGTTGGGGATTTATGTTTACTCCTCCAAATACCACCAGGCTTTTTAGCGGTAAATGGCTGCCGTAGGTTTTAACCGACTCGGCTATCTGTGCGGCAAGCTCACGCGTTGGTGTCAGAATAAGGCACCGCGGCTTACCGGGCTGCGGGCGACCATTGCCGGATTCGTGCAAACGTTGCAATAAAGGCAACGTGAATCCAGCCGTTTTTCCCGTACCAGTCTGAGCGGCAGCAAGCAGGTCTCCTCCGCTCAGGACCAAAGGAATCGCTTTGGATTGAATGGGAGTTGGTGTGGTATAGCCAGTATCAGCAATAGCATTAAGAAGAGCAGGGGCAAGGCCCAGCTCGGCAAATTTTGAGAGGTCAGCAGACAAAGGGGTGGCCAGAATCGAAGAAAGAACACTATTATAGACCCTTAGACTGCAGAAATATGTGTTACACCCTGCTAAATGTGCTTTGATTGAAATTCATTGACACCATGTTGCAATGCCTATCGACAGCAAGACTTAAATACACGACGACAACCAATACCAAGGCGACCGCCCACCGAGGCTAACCACTTCCAAGCCTGTCCTCACCATGGCTGACCAGCTGCGCAATGTGCTCGGCGAGCGATTGATGCAAGATCAGCGCTTGTGCTGTGTCGTAATCTGACCAAATGTGCAAACCTGAAAAGGTGTTAATGGTAACTGTCGACTCTGCACTACCATTGAAATCAGAGTAATAGATGTTATGCCGACCAGAACCGTCAATATCTGAAGGGTTACCCGTTTGTAAAATACTCACCTCTATATTCTGATCAAGCTCGCTTGGGTCAACTTGTAGCGATGAGATTTCGCTTAGCAGATTTTCTGAATACAGATACCCAAAGCGCTCAAATGGATGGCTTTTGGTCTGTGCGTGCCGGTACCGATCGGTATTTACCAGCGCGAACTGATGAAGCTTGGCCAAATGATCAGTATAAGCTCGTCCGTTGTAGACAGGATCCAGCGCGACGATTCTAGTTGTCTTACAGTCAAATGCAGATAAAAGCAGTGGTAAACCCAACCGGCAAACAACCATAGTAAGCTTCGTTTTTTTACTGGTTTTTCGTAACCTGGCTGCGGCTTGTATTATGTCGTTACGCCAGTTATCAATGTTAGCCGTACCAGGCTCGCCAGATGAATTACCAAAGCCTGTGTAGTCAAAACGCATTACACAGTAGCCTTGCTTGCTTAAGTTCATTGCAATGCTCTGGTAAAGGCTGTGCACTTTCATGTATTCATGAGCAATAGACGAGCACATTAAAACTGCCGTGTCTTTTGAATCTTGTTGCGGGTGATGGATCACACCATACAAAGTTTGCCCCTGCGCTGGAAACATAATTGGTTCAAGCGCAACTGGTTTTCCTGACGTTGTTTCATTCAGCCTATCAGTTTTGCTTGTTTCGACGCTCGAATCCGAATTGCTATCTTGTTTCTCTGGGTCAGATCGTTCATGTTGATCAGTATTATCAACATCAAAACTGCTTGCCAACTGTTTAAGATTAGCAACCAACAGCATACGCGGCGGGATGTTAGTTTTAAAGGTACGTTGAACTGCGGCGTTTAACCGCATGGCGCTCAGCGAATCGCCACCGGTTTCAACAAACACAGAGTCCCTTGTCAGCTTGCATTCAGGCAATATTTCTTGCCAGAGTTTCGCCAGGGCTTTTTCATTTTTAGTTAACAGAGCATCAGATTCTGGCGTTTGTGTTTGCGGTTCTTTTAAGGTTTTTAGCAAAGTTTCACTGTCAATTTTTCCACTTGATAAGCGTGGCAGTGACTGCATTTGCAGTAGTTTTTGTGGAACCATCCAATCGGGAAGGTGATCGACAAGAAAATCTCTTATCGTTGCAGAATCAAGCGACTCTGCTATCTGGCTTTGGTACCAGGAAATTAGCTGACCATTATGTGCTATTTGAGTTATCGCTAAATCGATTTGAGGGTGTTCCATTATCACACCAGTGATTTCCTGTAAATCAACACGCATTCCATTGAGTTTGTGTCGACTATCTGTGCGACCATGTAAAGTTAGACTGCCATCAATACCGCGACTGGCCAAATCACCAGTTTTGTAAAGCAGGCCATCAGCGAACGGATTGCCAGTAAATGGACTGTCCACCGACGCGACAGTGTCAGAGCACCCGCTGTCGATGTAGCCGGCGGAAACGCCCAGCCCGCTAATACACAGCTCACCTATTGCACCTGGCGGCATTGGCTTTAGGTCTTTGTTGAGTACGTGCGTCGCACAACCTGAAATGGGATTTCCAATCTGGCCTGATTGATATGAAATCGAGGGGTCAATTTCTATCCAACACGTGTCGGCGGCAACCTCCGTTGAGCCGTATAAGTTTAAAAGGGTACAGTCTGGTAGCAATTTGTTGAACAAGTTGGCCAATGCAACTGGAAGAAATTCACCACTGACAGTGCACAACCTAAGTTCAAAGAGCTTCTCACTTATGTTTTCTACTGATTCCAGTAATACCGATAATAAAGAGGGTACGATTACCAGGCGCGTGGCGCGATGCTGTTGCAATGTGTCAGCAAAAGCGTGGGGGGTCTGTACCTTTTCATCAGATGCTATATGGGTAGTTACACCTTTAAGTAAAGCACCAAACAGCTCCCAGACAGAGTCTACAAAACACAACGGGGCTTTCTGAACACATAGGTCATGCCCATTAAAAGGGTATTGCTGCCACATCCAATTAAATCGATTTAACGTAGAGCTTTGCGTACCGATAACCCCCTTTGGTTTACCAGAAGAGCCAGATGTGTACATGACGTACAAATGATCACTATTGAACGCTGTAGACCTGCTAGGGTGAGAGGCCGTAACGCCGGGCATAACTGAGACTGGGCTACTGCCATCGATAAGCATCACTGGAATTGACAGCGCGTTTTGTACCTTAACATTAGCGGGATCGGCCAAAACCAAAGTAGCCTCGCAGTCTTCAGTGATTTGCCTCACTCTTTTTGCAGGCCATGCCGTGTCAACAGGAACAAACGGTGCGTTAATCTTTATAAGTGCTAATAAAGCCGGATACATATCGGCATTTCTACCAGTACATATCGCCACACGATCGCCGGATTTAACCCCGATCTGTGTCAAATATTGCTCTAACGCGTCCACACGCAATGACAGCTGCAAGTAAGTGAGTGACAGCGTATCGTCTTTTACAGCAATCGAAGTTGGGTTTTTTGCTACTTGCTGTTCAAATAAATCAAAGATACTGTTTCGATCGTGCTGATTTGGTGTGGTGACATGTTCGTTTAAATACTGTTTGTCAGTAGCGTTGTTTGCGTATTGAAGATAGTGCTGGCATTCTTGTTCTCGCTCATGCGCTCCAAGCATCCTGACATCGGCTACCCTTTGATTCGCACCATTCAAGTCCGCAAAAGATCGCAGGGTATTACACAAGTGGCGTACGATTTGTTCAACAGATTTTCTATCCAATCGTAAATCGCTGTACATAGCTAAAAACGAGATAGATTCAGCGTCAAATACTTCCAGTGTAAGTGGCAATGGGCTGTTTTCATGAATGATGGTGTCGCTGTACTGCCAGGGTATTTTACTACTAATGTCTTCGGCGTTATCCGTTGACGGAAAATCCTGAAATGCAATTAAACTTTCAAACAACTCAACACCAGGTTTTACATCGCTCAATTTATGTATAGCCGACAACGGTGTTTGATCGTATTGATTTATACCAATCAGTTCTTTTTGAACATATTGCAACCAAGCACCTAATGCCATGCTTGATTCACAACGTAATCTTAGCGGTAGCGTATTAACGAACAGGCCTATTGTTCGTTCGTGCGCATCCATAACGCGAGATCGTCCGTTAAGCGCCATACCGAAAATAATATCATCGCTGTTTGTGTATCTTGATATGGTATATGCCCACGCGGAAACAATGAGCGCATTGATTGTGATCCGATTTGCTCTGGCACATTTTTTCAATTTAAACGCGTCCTGCTGGCTCAGATGGTGTTCGTGTTGAGCATTGGCTATTGCATGACCGGGTTTTTGCTTATCCAAAGGCAGAGGGGTAGGGGCTGATACACCTGCAAGCTTATTTTCCCAAAAGCTCAGTCCATAGTCATCGCTGGACTGGGACTGAGTAGCAATAAAATTGCTGAATTTTGAGGACGGTGGGAGCTCTGGCTTGGTTTGATGCAAGTGGGCTACATAAAAAGCTTGAATCTCGCTAAGAAAAATCGAGTTAGACCATCCATCATAAATAATATGATGAAAATCAATAATCAAATGAAACTCTTTGGAGGCTAATTGAATACATGAAAACCGGATTAACGGCGCTTTATTTAGAGTGATTTTCGAGTTAATATTTTTGGATGAAATGCGAGCCAACTCGTTCTGTTGCTCTTTTGCGTTCAGCGCTGATAAGTCAAGGCGTTCAAAAGGTATATCAGCAGAGCGTTTTACTACTGCCGCAGGTTGTTCCAATCCTTTGTGCAAGTACACAGTGCGCAAGGGCTCGTGTCGTGCGATCACATCATTGACACTTCTCTCTAATATACTTGGGTCAAACTCACCCGTGATGCTATACCTGATCTGGTTTTGATACGAGGGTTGATCTTCAGAGAAAATGCATTGATATAAAATTCCCAGTTGCGCTTCAGTAAGCCGATGGAGCGTTTCTATATCATTAGGAGGAGCTGAATTACTCATTAGTTAGAGCGTAAATATGTCATGCAAAAAATTATTGTACGGTAAGTATCATTAGTTAACGCAAAGCCTGCTGCTGTAATAAAAAATTCAAAACAATCTCCTGAATTTCTAATGCTTCCAACAGCGTGTGCTGAGTATTCAGCGGTGCGTAGTCAATTAAAACAGATTGACTTCCGTTGGTTGGCGAAATGAAATTTGCGCACGAATCTGTTATCTGCTCTCCCAGTAACCATGGATCCTGGTTGGCAAATAGTGTTAGTAGAGGTTCTGTATCGGGTGAAGATATGCCGGTATACTCTTCCCAGGGGATTGAAATGCAATTCCACCCTTCGACAACCCGTGCTTTTGTTCGATGCAACGGATTCGTGGAATTAAGCGTTACCGCAGTCAGTCCACCTTCACTGAAACCGTAGATGTAAACATTGTCCTGATCTACCCACGAAAATGACCGTATTTGTTCAAGGGCATAAGCAGCATCGTTTTGTCGCATTTCAATAGTTGGTTTGTACAACCACGCCTCTCGAGTGCTGACATTACAAGAATCAGGATAAAACGATCGTGCAAAACTATCAGGTGCGATGGTGGCATAGCCTTGCCTTGCAAGCCAGTCCATACGAAAATCATCGCCACTAAAGAAGCCACTGCAGCCATGCAGGTATAAAGCAACAGGTAATTTTTGCTCACGTGTTAGTGTGCTGCTATTCAGCAAGCCTATATTGCCAGAGATAACCCCGCCGTCACCATTGGGAATCGTAACCATCGATGCATTCCAAGTCATGGCAATTTCAACAGGGTCTTTGGGATAGTCCGCTTCCATCAATTCAACTTCATCCTGATCGTTTCCAGCACCGCTTGTATCTACACCATTATTCGTTGTTTCTCCTTGCATACTAGCTGCCGATTCGTTTTGTGGCCCTTCTGATATATCAGGATCCTGTCCGTTAGGTGAGCTGCCATCAACTACCGCGTCGTTGGTTCTGCTCGAATCACAGGCAGCTGCTATTACTAAAGTGAAAAATACAAGCAGAAACTGCTTTGAAATTGATTTTATTATCAAATTGCTTTCCATATTAATCAACCTAACTATCATTAAGTAATTCCGTAATTCTTAGTAAGTCTTCATTGCTATGAGAAGCTTGATCGGTATTGGTGTTTTCTTTGTCTTCTAATAGAGATTCAATATTACCGTTGGTTTTGGTGCCAGTATTTGAATCTCGTGCAGTATCGATCAATACTGACAATTTTTTTATTGTACCTAATTCGAATAATGGGGCGATACCCATTTCTATGTTTTCTCGGCCACAGGCAGCAATAATTTGTATGGCTATTAATGAATTTCCACCGATATCGAAAAAGTTGGAGTTGATGCTGATAGAGCTTATACGAAGCGTGTTTTGAAATATATCGCATAGCTTTTTTTCAGTTTGCGAAACCGGTTTATTAATACTGAGTTCAGTGTCGTCAGCATTGGTAACAATTTGAATAGCGTTATGGGTTTGCGATAACTCATTTGCAAAAGGGTCTGGCAGGGACAAATAATCAATTTTACCATTGGGCAGAAGAGGGATAACATCAAGCCTCACGAAAGCTGCCGGCATCATGTATTCAGGTAGCTTTTCCCGTAATGTTTGCCGCATTAAGTGATCGCCATGACTGCCTACACCCAGTTCAACGGTTTGTGGCTCAATTAGTTCTTTATTAGCTGTACTGTTAGTTGAACTAATAGATACATTGTTAGTTACGTTATCAGTTGCCTGGTTTTTCATAACAACATAGGCAACAAGTCTGTCAGCTAAATCAGATTTGTAGAACTGCACCACCGATTGACTAACGGAATAAATAGAATTAAGTATTGATTCTATTTCGCCCGGTTCAACTCTGTGCCCATGCAGTTTTACCTGTCGATCAACTCTGCCAAGGCATTCAATTTCACCATTGTCAAGCCAGCGTGCCATATCGCCAGTTTTGAAGACCATTTGACAACTGCTTGAGTCAAACGGGTGCTGTATAAACTTAGCCTCATTTAACTGATCACGTTCATGGTACCCAATACTGACACCGTCCCCGGCTATGTAAAGCTCACCTGGTTTGTTGATTGGACACAGGGTGTCATCCGTATCCATAATGAGAATTTCGGTATTAGCGATTGGTTTGCCGATAGTGATCGTTGAATTTGAATCTCTAACCTTACCGCATGTGGACCACACCGTTGTTTCGGTTGGCCCGTACATATTCCATAATTCTCCGGTGATTGGCAATAGCATTTGGCACAGGTCTCTTGGTAGAGCTTCTCCGCCAACCAAAGCTTTAAACTGGTCCGAACCTGTCCAACCAGCAGCCATTAGAAGTCGCCACGTCGTTGGAGTCGCTTGCATATAATTTATTGACTCAGACTGAATTCGGTTCGCTAATGAAAACGAGTCATACACTGTGGCTTGAGAAGCAATATCCACCCGTGCTCCGCAAATAAGCGGTAGGTAAAGTTCTAACACGGCGATATCAAAAGAAACGGTGGTGACAGCTAACAGGCTGTCCTTGCTTGTTATCCCTGGTTTGCGCCTCATGGACTGCAAAAAATTAGTGACATTGCGCTGTGTCACTTTTACGCCCTTGGGTAGGCCTGTTGAGCCTGACGTATAGATAACGTAAGCAAGACTGCTGGTATCTGATTTAGGCCAAGGCGTGTTGTCTGAAAATGTGTGAATATGCGGCCATAGCGTATCCAGTTCATATTGTACGATGCCGGTCACATTTGCTTTATAGGAAACCGATTGAACAGAAATAAAATGTGTAAGCCCAGAGTCAGCGACAATATGATTTATTCTGTCGTCAGGGTACTCCGGGTCAATGGGAATATAGGTTGCACCGCTTCTTCCAACTGCCAGCAACGCTATCAACATATCAAGTGATCGCGGCACGCAAATTCCAACCAGCGTACCCATACCAATATTTTGAGCACGCAAGTAAGTTGCAAATGCGTCAGCTTTTTTGATTAAATTTGCATAGCATAGGGAGTCTGAATCAAAACTAACCGCGATAGCAGAAGGAGACTTAGCCGATTGCTCCCAGATTAAGTCGATAAAGGATTTTTCCATAGGGTAGTCCATAAAAGTATCATTGAACTGTTTTGTTCGCTGTTTTATTTGCTCTGGGGATGTGCGCGCAATGTCAGCCACCAGTCCTTCAGGGCCGACGTTTATCATAGATTGCATTGCATCTCGAAATTGCAATGAGATGCCGCTAACAAATTCTTCACTGCAATACTCAGGTATGTACAAGAACAACACCCTTAATTCATCTTCAGGGAATACTTCAATTGTCAGTGGTAGATGACTATTCTCATGGTTATGTCGATTCGTAACCTGAAATGGCATATCAGGGTCATCCCAAGGTGCCGGAACGTTTTGAAATACAAGCAAGGAGTCGAATAGTATGGCGTGAGAGTCGAGTTCGCTAACTTGTAGAATATCTACCAGCGGAGTATTTTCCAGTTCAATGAGCGATAATAATTTGTATTGAAGCTTCTGTAAAAAGGCTTTTAACGCTAGTGTTCCTTTGCACTGCACACGCATTGGTAATGTATTGACAAACATACCAATCGCAGACTCATAATTCTGGATGCCGCTTGATCTGCCGGTTACAGCAAAACCGTATAAAACGTCTTCGGTGTAAAGTCGTCTGGACAAGACAATCGACCACGCAGCCTGTATTAATGTGTTAGGTGTGACACGACATTGCTTCGCCAGGTTATTTAAGGCGCTAGTTGTCTTCTTATCCAGTTTTATGCGATGATTTCCGGTGGCATAGTATTCTGATTGAGCTCGCATAGAGGAAATGCTAGACGGCTGGGTGAATCCTGCCAGGTCGTTACGCCAGAATTCTTTCGCTTTGTTAGTATCCTGCGAATCAAGAGCTGCAACATGTTGTTGGAATTGCCCGCAGGGCTTGAACTTCGGTTGTATTTTATGTACCAGTGCTTTGTAGGCCAACGCAAGCTCTTCGCTGAGTGAGGCCACTGACCAACCATCAAACATAATGTGATGGAAGTCGATGATAAAATGATGAACCTGGCTCGACAGTTTAATAAGCGTGACACGCAAAAGTGGTGCTTCATCGATGGCAATTAGCTTATTGACTGTATTGGCAGCAATTCGCTCACATTCTATGCTTTGTTCATTCACACCCAAATGTGAAAGGTCTGCGTATTGCCAGTTTTGCGTTGCTATAGGTAAAACAACTTGCACGGGTTCTTGTAGGTTCTCATGCAATATGATCGATCGCATTGCATCGTGACGATTAACCAATACTTGCCAGGCGGCCTCAAAAATCTCATGGTCTATCAGGCCTTCAAGATCAGCTCTACCTTGAGCGCCATACAGTGGCTGATCTATGCCAAACATCATCATGTGAAACAAAATTCCTCGCTGTGATCCGCTTAATGGGTACCATTGAAATTGTTGATTTTGTACATTATGTCCATGGCTTTGTAGTAAGGCATTAATTTGCTTATTTTTGTGCTTTGAATTGGTGACAGCCGTTATGCTTTTAAACTGTTTGTCGGCTGTGTTTTGACCATTGTGTTTAACGACTTTAGCTAGTTGCTCTATGCAGCCATTGTCAACAATTTCACGCAGACTTAACGACAGACCAAGCTGCTTTGCTTCAACCATGATCTGCATGGCCAATATTGAATTACCGCCGACATCATAAAAATCAGCTCTTAAGTCTACTTGTTCTTTTTTCAGTATTTTTTGCCAGATTGACAATAGCCGCTGCTCGTTCTCTGTCTCTGCTTTATACCGGGCATGTGGATTATTCACCGCCAGATTTTTCTCCATCAACTGCGCAGCTTTATTTTGAGCCGCCAGAGTTTCACTGACTTTTTCACGAAGATCAGCATTGACTTTGACGGATTCATTTACTTTTGAATCTGCAACCACAGCCAACTGCCGAATACTGCCTATTTGAAGAACGTCGGATAAATCCAGTGGTATATCAACTTGATTAAGTGCTAATACGATTCGCATCGCAGAAACAGAATTGCCACCAATGTCGAAAAAATCAGCAGTGAGATCAATGTCATCACGCGATAGCACCTCACGCCAAATACTCAGCAGCGCAGCTTCCGTGTCTGTTAGTGCATTGTAGCGATGAGCATGAGTGCTTGTTGTAGTCTCAGATAGACGCGCGATGGCCTCTCTATCGAGCTTACCGTTCGGTAGTGTTGGCAGACTTGCCACACCGAGAATAATTTCTGGCTGCATATATCGGGGCAGTCTGGATTGCAGGTATGTACCTAACTCGGTGACGTCTATGGATTGTTGTTGCGGCTGCTCAAAACACAGATAGAGAGCGTCCGTACGGCTAACGCCCACTGAACATTGTTTAATACCACCGTATAAGAATACGTTATGTTCAATTTCAGAGGCCTCTAAGCGCTGACCCTTAACCTTAAGCTGTGTATCATTGCGACCGCAATGTTCTAACTGCCCATCGGGTTGAAATCTACCGAGATCACCTGTTCTAAATAGCTTTCCTGAACCATATGGATTAGGAATAAATTTACTGTATTGTAGTGCTGGACGATTGTGATAACCAGCGGATAAAGCGTTTCCCGCTACACATATTTCGCCAATACTGCCTTGTGGGACAAGCGATAAGCTTTGGTCCAGCAGTAATACTTGCACACCATCAATAGGCCTGCCTACAGTGATTCTGCTTGATGCTATGTTGGGAGTGATTTCGGAGTAAGTAACGTCCGCAGTAATCTCTGTGGAACCGTACAAATTTATTAGCTGCGTTTCGCCAAGCTTGTTGTGGAATCGTTTTGCCAGTTCGGTCGATAGCGGTTCACCACTTACCACCACTTGCTTCAAGTGGGACAATTTCTCTTGTAGGCAGACTTCACTGTCTAACAAGATCGAAAGTAATGAAGGAATTAATGATACTCGTGTGATGCGATAAGCCTCTAATGCACTCATAAATCGAAAAACGTCTAACACATCATCATCTGACAGTATGACTGTCGGTATACCCTGTAGCAAAGGACCGAAAAGCTCCCAAATTGCATCAACAAAGCTCAGTGCCGTTTTATGAACACAAATATCGTCTTTGTTAAACGGATATCGACTCCACATCCATTGCAAACGATTAAGCGTTGCTAAGTGCGTTCCAATTACAGCTTTAGGCTCACCTGTACTGCCCGATGTATACATCAGGTAAGCGGTATCTCCCAGAGCGTTACTTTTTTCAATTGATGATTGAGCTGAATGGACTCGCATTGAATCGGCCATGTTTATGTGGCCATCGTGTGTAATACTAATTTGCAGAATAGAAGTAGTGTTCCAAAGCCGTTGATTGGTGCTAGTGGTTAGCAAGTATGCAGCGTCTGCGTCTTGAAGCATGAACGACAGGCGTTTGTCTGGTAATTTTTCATCTAATAATAGAAAACGAGCACCCACCTGCAATGTGGCTAAAACAGATACATAACAGGCAATGGAACGATCTAAGGCCACAGCGATAGTTTGCTCTTGACAACAACCTAAACTGGCGAGATAGCACGCCAACGCATCGACTCGATTCTCAAGCTCTTTGTAGCTGATACGTGAATCGCCGCTAACCAGTGCGATTTCGTTGGCGTAAGATTTGGCAGTATCGCTAAAGTGCTGAGTGATTGTCTGAAAAGGCAACGCTTTAGCAGATGGGCCAGCACCCAATTTGCGCAAGGATGCTTTTTCACCTTCGGACAGCACTGTGATGTTTTCAACAGCTGCTGTTGGGTCAGACATAATCTGTTCAAAAACACATTTAAAATGTTTTATGTAACGCTTCTGGTCCTTCAGGCTGAAAACAGACTCAGCCATATCGAACAAAAAGCTATAGTCACCGTTACCTGTGAAGTCATTTATGTGCAAATCAAGTGCATTACCTGTGCTGTAATACCCGTTTATCCGGGCTTTGGCTGTAACAGGCACAGACCCAAAGCTATTTGCTTTAGCGATTACGATATTAAGGCTACTGGTAAATGCTCGGGTAATTTTAGCGTTCTGTATGCTTGAATCCAGGTTATCCATACTGACGCCTAACTCGGCATCAACTTTCGCTGCGAGTGTCTCTACAGTTTCAGATGAAGATATTTGAATATCAAGAAAGCCCAGGCTTACAAATATGCCAAAAGACTTTTGAAATGCTTTGTCTCCACGAGTACGAGCAGGGAAGCCAAGCCGTTGGTGACTATTTGATTGGCACTTACTATTTGTAATTAGTAAAGCTGTGGCAACCAGTACAAAGAGGGTTTTATTCTTGCTCAGCTGGTTGTTTGAATTAAAGACGGGATGCTCTAGAGACTCAGATACCTTCTGGCGAGTCTCAGAATCCAGGTCCCAGTAATTTCGATTAGTTTCGTATCCGGGTTTTTCGTTATTTCCGTAGAACCCAGAAGGATGAAATTGGCTAGCCGCCTTATTTTGCCAATATAGTAATCGAGCCTGCCGCTCAGGTGAATCGATGTGTCGAATTTGTTCTTCAACATGATCACGGTACAGTGGTTGTTGGTCTTCGACGTCTTTGCAGCAAATTTTGAACGGGACTAAATCGGTATCAGGTTTTCCAGCCTCTTCTTTTTTGGCTGCGTCTTTCAACAGATTGTGATACTGCTTTTCAATAGCATGCCAGAGCAGCTGCAGAACGCTCCCATCGACTATAATGTGATGAATACTAAAATAGAAAATAAAAGTGTCATTGGGTAGCTGTAACAGTCGGAACCTAAAGCAGCATTGGCTGAGGTCCAGTGAAATAAGCCCCTGTTGTTTAGCCCAACGCTTTATGCTTTCATCCAAGCTAATGCCTTCATCAAGGCTTAGTCGAGCCAGCTCGCAATTGGCACGAACGCTTATATCTCTTTTCTGTACAACCTCTATCGGTGTAAGTTGCACAAAGACAGTTTGTAATATGTCAGAACCTGCAACCACGCGCTCGCAAGCTTCTTGAAACAAACTGGCGTTGATACCTGCATGTATGTGGTAAGTCGTTTGAATGTTGTATATGGGTGTAGAGCCCGCGGCTTTTTGTCCAACCCAAATTTGTTGTTGTGCGAGACTTAGTGGGTAGAAATCCCTATTCTCAGTTTGTAGGCGAGAGGCATCGTGTTCTAACAACGTTGTATTCTCTGACTTTCCTGTCGTCATTTTAGGCCACAAATTAGTTAGAACGGCTAATCGAAAAATGCTGCAAGTTGTTGTCATTGATCATACTTGCGCTCTTACCCATTCATGTTAGCGAAATTATCCAGTCTAATCTTGTTTAGGTTGGTAAATAGGTATATGTACGAATGCAAAAATGATGATGGGAACTCAAAACGCGGCCAAAACCAACCATAAGGCTAGGGGCCTGGTTTATGTGAATGTCCTCTTAATCGCAAACTGTGGTTACTGATACACTTATTCTTATGGAATATGCTCATATCATTGACGCAAGTACCAATCTAGTGGGTATAAGCACCAAACCGATTGCTGGCGAGAATAACGGCAGGGGTGATATTGCAGTGATTATGTTCAACGCTGGATATCTACATCACGTTGGACCCAACCGAATCAATACATCACTGGCAAGATCACTTGGCTCGTGTGGTTTTCATACATTGCGTATGGATTTTTCGGGTTTGGGTGACAGCGGTGCTAATGCAGACGTACAAAGTAATGCAGAATTAGTTAGAAAGGATGCCAAGTCTGCAATGGATTTCATGCAATCGCACCACGGTTGCACACGATTTATTCTGTTTGGCTTATGCTCAGGCGCGGTAGATTCTATTCTTATCGCCCAAAGTGACAAAAGAGTGGCGGGTCTGGTCGCAGTAGATGGTTTTGGGTTTCGTACTAAACGCTTCTACATTCAACACGCAATTACACACATTATCCCTCGGCTATTTCGTTTTAAACACTGGCATCGTGGTGTTAGCAGATACGCTCAGAAAGTACGGGAGCGATTATTTAGACCGGGCAAAAACGCATTAGAGCACGCTGCTTATTCAATGACGGATGATGGAAATCTGACACGTAAAACTCGCGAGGAAGTTTCAAATATCTTAAGCAGTCTGTGCAGGCACAATACAAAAATGCGTTTTTTATACACTGGTGGGGTTGCAGATTACTACAACTATAGTGGCCAGTTTAAAGACATGTTCGGAAATTCAGACTTAGCCAGGAAAATATCCTGGCGATATTTTCCACAAGCTGATCATTTATTTATGCTGGCTGAACATAGAAATCAAATGATTGATGACGTGCGTCAATGGGTTTGTCGCGAATTCGCTTAAATGCTCAGGCTGTATGACACAAGTCAATGTTAATCGAGAACAACAAAGGTAATACAGTTCCAATTACAATATTGAATGATTGGTGGTTGCTATTGTGCGTCCCGATACTATTACTAAACATTTTTTTCTATTTATTTCGACGTACAATTTTAGCTGCATACTTTGCTGTACTCAGAGTTCCATCCATAGCATTTCTACAGCTGCTGTCTCGCTTTAGCCTGGTTAATATACCGGTACTCATATTCCTTAATCTGATTTTCTCTGTTGTTGTTTTGCTTCTTGACAGGCCAGATAATCATCCAGCTACATGGATTTTTATGGCTCTGTCTGTTTTCACAGCCATGATGTGCATACTCACCTGTAAAGTAGCAATTGAATATCGAGAAGGCAATCGCACTGATTTAATTCTCAATCTCACTGTATTACATAACCGAGAATGGGTTGCTGAAAACCAACCGTTGCCTGCAGGAATACAAGTTCATTTACTGTCTCAAGGAACCTGGCTGGGCTCGTTGATGATTAGCCTGTTCGTTCTGGGTCAGTTTTTAATTCTGTTGATTGCTGAGACTGGCACTCTGCCATTCTGGCTCAGTGTTAACGCGTTGCTCATGGTATTGATATTAGTCGATTTTGAAATGGTGGAGCATCTCTCTGCGCATTCACGCGATGGTGTTTTAGTCAGGATTGAACAGGCCACCCCTTTTGCAGTCATATTATTTGCGCTTGAAAAAATACGAATCTATTTAGTCTGGCCATTATACTACTGGGCACCCAAGCGTTACTTTCTGACACATACCCACCACCATCACATTGAGAACAACGGTCCAGCGGATTGGCAATCTACCTTACGTTTCGATTTGACCAGCATTGCTGATTTTTCCAAATCTTTGATGTGGTTACAATTTTCATTTTTATTTCCCTTGGACACAGCACGTTACTTCAGGGCTTTGGCTCGACACAGGCATCTTAAAAAGTTGCTAGTTGCGAGCGCGTATAACTTGGTGCTTATTAGTGCCGTGTTTATGATTGAACCACTATTTGCAAGCTTGTTGTTTTGTCTTTACGTGTCAATGGCCTGGGTTTTTCACTCATTTATATTTGCCTGGCATGGCTTTCATGATGCAACTAAGCCCTACGATGTTGTAGCGTCAAATAACCATCCAGGTCACTACGGTCATCACAAAGAACCTGGTATGCACCTTTTTTCGCCCGAGCTCAAAACAGTGTACCAGCAAGACAGAATGTCGACGGATAATCAATTACCTTCACACAAGTCAAGTATCGCATTTGACGTAATATCTAAAAACTGGTTGCTAATACAATGCTTGTTATGGCAAAAAAAGTACTCTGTTATACGTCAGCTTATTCAGATAGAAAGTCTAAATGATGACGATCTTTATCGCCTGGTCAAAGGGCTGCCTTTGCACAATAGACACGCCACTGTAAAACACCTCGATGATAAGCTATCTTGTCTATTGGGTTCATTTCTTGAATGGTGGCTGTTATTAATTACACCTAAAGACCATAGAAACTATTTAAAAGATTTTTAATTCAGCTTCTGCCCAAGCAGCAGCTCTGTAAGGTCTACGCACTTAAGCCAATTTGACGAGTCGGGTTAGCAAACAAGTTTGCCAGGTTGGGGTGGTTTAACAGGATATCAGCACATTGCGGTAATCGCTCAGGATAAAGCCGACCATCCTCCCAGACTGCTGTGCCATCAACATAGATAGTCGGGTCTATAACATGCCATGAAATTTCTCCCGGCGCGTAGTCACCGCACGTGTGAAAATGCAGAACGCGTGGATTGCCAAATACGCTATTGGACCAACGAGTCACGTCGTTTTCCGCATCATCGGCGTATTCACAAGCTGGGTGAATGCCTGCATGCCATGAATCGACAAACCACGGCTCAATTCCAAACTGATTGCTAACATGGTTATAGTGCTGTTCTACTCGAGCAACATCTTCTGCGCTGCCCTTGAACTCAATTATGCGATTTGCTTCTACATGAGCAAATACATCGCGTGGCAAAGGTAGACAATAGGGCTCGTAATATTTTGATCCAGTACCAACCAGAAATCGACTAAGTGCTACGTCACCGCTGAAGCCCATTGCCGGTATCGGTTTTGGCACCAGCAATGGGAATCGCTTTATACCGACTTCCACTGCATTGACAAGTTGGTTTTTCGCAGATCCAACATAGTTAGTTCCTCGTGGACACGTTACTTTGATTTGTGCGGCTTCGTTAAAAGCGGTATCGATAGCATCCTTTATTTCGCCCATCCCATAATGGCACGCTGTACCAAATTGTGAGTTGAGGGAGTGCCCACATAGGGTGTAGCACATGGTGGAAGAGGGCATCTGCGCGTTATTTACAAAGCGAATTTGATCGCCGACACGCGAAAAAAACACGACATGATCAAAACCACTAACTGTATTTAGTAGCGCTGTTTTTTGCGCATCGCTATCAACCGATGAACCAGCTTGAGTCTCATACACCACCATACCAATAAATCTGGCAGCAGACGCTACCATACTGACAGTCTTTGCATCATAGCAACCGAATTCTTCGGCGTCCCTCACAATCAATAATCTTTCGCCAGAACGACCGCCGACACATTCACGCAGCAACGTCAGCGCACCAGAAAAATCGGTGGGCGCGGTTGCATCACTCATGGTTCTGTTCACCTGAATAGTAACCGACTGTGTCGCCCTCAGTGGTGACACCCAGTCCATTCAGAAGTCGATTAACGTAATTAAAATAACCAACGATCTGGTTAGCTTCCAGTATTTGACCGTCGTCAAGACCAGTTTGCTTCAGTAGTTCGACATCGTCGTGTTGCATGTCAGATGGGTGCAAAGTTAGCTTGAACGCATAATTGAGCAGTGCCAATTCAGCGCCGTCAAAAGCCCGCTCCGGCTCATGTGCGTGCAATGCACTAATAATGGCGTCAGATCTTTGGTCATCGTTAATCAGATGTCGAGCGTTTGCCCAGTGATTGGTAAGCGAATATTCGCAGGCATTAAGAATTGAAACATAAGATGAAATGGTTTCTTGTAACCACATAGGAATTGTGTTGCGCTCATCATGCAACGCTGCTCGGTATAAAGCCACGTGGCCGCGCATAGTGTTGGGACGGTGAGAATGCACACGCATAACATTATCAACCGTGCCATGGGGTGTGCGAGCCAACTTGAGTGCATCCAGAAGATCAGCACTGGCTTGTTCATCACCAATCATGCTTATCCATGCACTCATCGGCGAGCGTCCACTTGCACTGATAAAAAGGTGAACTCTGGTGTCAGTATTTCGCGAAAACCATACACCAGCTCAGCATCTACGCTCAAACTGTCGCCTTCTTCGAGCATAAGCTCTTGCTTTCCATAATAATATTTTGCAGATCCAGCCAATACATGCATAAAAGACACACCATGGCCGATATAACTTGGTGGTTGGCAGTCTTGAGGCGTCACTGTTACCAAATGGGCTTCAAAGTTAAGATCGCGTCGTTTGTGCGACGCAATATTGTAGTAGTGGTGGATATGCTCGCCAACTAATCGGGTCGACATCACACCACTGCCTTTCTTGACGTGAGTGAAGTCGGTACGCTCGGAAACCATGTCTCTAAACAGACTCACCAAGGGTACGTTTAGCGCCGCACTCAGCGCTGTCATGGTAGAAATAGACGGTGAGACCTGACCACTTTCAATTCGGCTGATCATTGCGGCTGATACACCAGAGTTGACCGCCAACTCACGTGCAGATATCTCATGCGATACGCGCAGATCGCGTAGAGCAGATCCAATGGCTTGATCATTAGATTCACTTCGATTCTCTGCCGGCTTTTTCATATCAACGACTATATCCATATCTTTAGCTCGACTTGTTGCGATAAGAGAATGCCTTCTCAAAGCGCCATAGCAAATAGTCTCCGCACGTTATTGGATCATCTGAAGCCACAAAGCCGGGTATTTCATTGGCGTCTATTTTAGTTTCGGGGTTGGGGTCGTATGCTAATACCAGTGATAGACGCTCTTTTCCTGATGTATTGACGACTCTGTGACGCGTAGATTTATATGCTCCGGCGGTCCATCGGCTGAGTAAGTCAGCCACGTTGACCACTAATGTGCCTTCTATCGGTGGAGCGTGTATCCAGTCGCCATTGATATTCTGCACCTGCAGACCACCTGTATTGTCCTGGCAGAGTACAGTCAAAACACCAAAGTCCGTGTGTGGCGCAACACCGAATTGTTCTTGGCCCAAAGCCTCATCTTGTGCCGGGTAATAAACGAACGAAGCTCTGCTTAGCGGCCTGTCGCTTGTTTTTAAGAAAAACTGCTCATCAAGTTTTAAACCCAGTGCAAAGCCACGCATCAATACCGAGGCTACCTCATGCGCTTGGTTAAAGTAGTCCGTAGCAACAGATTTCAACTCTGGTACGTTACTTGGCCATTGATTCGGACCTCGGAAGGGGTGGTCTTTCAGTTGAATATCGTCCGAACTTTCGTGTGCCCATAAAAAACTTTCTTTCAGATCGGCCCTGGCTTTGTCATCCATTTTGGACGCACCTGGTCTAAGCCAGCCTCGATGTGAAGGGGATACTCTCACGGCTGCTTTTTGTTGCTCAGCGCCACGAAAAAATTTAAATGCATGTTGTCTTGCAGCCTTAATCAATGCCGGATCAATGCCGTGATTTTTGACATAAATAAAGCCAAGCGATTGACTGGCTTTATGCAGTGAATTTGCCACCGATTGCATATCCGAGCGGTCGCGAATCGGACCGAGGTCAATGATCGGAATGGCGTCCGGAGGCATAGTTTTAGCGATCGCGTAAGCCATAGAGCATTATAAAGTGGGGCAAAACTGGAAAATTGCAGTATAAGCATTTAATTAACCACGGGTCAATACATGCTTCGCATACAGGCAAATCGCTCAATCGGAATAAAAGCCCGTCACGCAGCCTGATCCCGGCTAAGATTGCCGCCAATATCAACAAAGACAACTTATATTCGATGAATGGAATTGGATGGGGCTTGCTGGGTGCCGTTTTAATTGGGGCATCAGATTGCATAGCTCGCGTAACAGCGCAACGAGTCGCATCCAGCATTTTATTCCTCATTATTATGGGGTTGTCTCTACTGGTGCTGTCTGGGTGGCTGTTAACCACAAATGACTGGCCAGCGTGGGATACCTGGGGATGGACCGCTTCAGCTATCTCTGGTTTGTTGAATCTGGTGGCTTTGTATTTTCTTTATAAGGCCCTTGCCAGAGGACCTGTTGCGCTAGCATCACCTGCCGCATCTACATTCACTGTGTTGCTTGTACTGCTCAATATACTGACTGGGCAGCCTTGGTCCTGGTTGCAAATACTGGCCATGATTGTCGTGTTTGCTGGTGTCGCTATGTTGGCAAGGCCAACTGCTGTGGATGCGCAGGTTAAGCACTATGACGCCAGTTGGTTGCGCGTCACTGCCTGCTATGGTCTGTTAGCGGCACTTGCCGTGTCCTTGCGCATGTTTTTGGCACAAGAAGCCGGCAGCATTTTAGGTGCAATGCACGCCTTGTACTTAAATCGTTTATTTGCGTTGCTGGGTGCGATCGTTCTAATCCTATTTGTATTGTTGAAAGATAAATCTATGCAATGGCCCCGTGGACGTTTGTTGAATTTGGTGCTTGTGCAGGCTGTGCTTGAAACCGGTGCACTGGGTTCGTTTCTTATCGGTTCCAGAGGCGAGGGCCGCATAGCTGCCGCTATTGGCTTTTCTGCGTTTGCTGCAGCGACTGCGGTGTTCGCCTGGATTTGGTTAGGTGAAAAAATTGGATGGCAACGTGGTGTTTGGATTATTGTTGTGGTGGGTGGTGTTATGTTGGCAGTCGCCGGACAAGTCAGTTAACTTCAACTTAACTTAATACTAATCGCAAAAGGTAGCACCACTACTTGTTTGATAGCATGGTCTCTATGAAAGAAAAAAATAATCGATCAGAACTCTCCTGGGCAACTTATGACTGGGCAAATTCTGCCTTTTCAACCACCGTCATGGCTGGTTTTTTTCCGCTTTTTTTCAAGCAATACTGGAGTGGAGAACTAGCGGTAACGCAGAGTACGTTTTATTTGGGACTGGGAAACTCGATTGCCAGTTTAATAATCATGTTGCTGGCGCCAATCCTGGGCGCGATTGCAGACGCCAGTGGCTTGCATAAACGACTACTACTAAGCTTTGCCATGCTGGGCATTTTGGCAACCAGTTGTTTGTTTTTAGTGGGCGAAGGCATGTGGCCATTGGCAGTGATTGTCTATGTTGTGGCTATCATGGGTTTTTCAGGTGCCAATGTGTTTTATGACGCCATGTTGCCTATTTTGGCACCAAAATCAAAACAGCACAGCTTATCGGCTCTGGGTTTTGCTTTGGGGTACCTTGGTGGCGGACTTTTGTTTCTTGTGAATGTAGCCATGACTATCAAACCTGCATGGTTTGGCCTGGCAGGCGCGGCAGATGCAGTACGCTGGTCGTTTTTAAGCGTGGGCATTTGGTGGTTTGTGTTTACCATTCCACTGCTGCTATTCGTAAAAGACAAACCAGGCACAGCACACACACAAATCAGCATTAGTAGATCGCTAAAGGCACTTGGCGCAACAATAAAGCGTATCCTTGCTGATAGAAACGTTGCGCTGTTTTTATTAGCGTATTGGTTTTATATTGATGGCCTGGCGACCATTATTAGAATGGCTGTAGACTATGGCTTATCGATAGGCTTGCCAGCCAATAGCTTAATTATTTCATTGTTAATCGTTCAATTTGTCGGTTTCCCGGCAACCATCCTGTTTGGTCGTTTAGGACAAAAGTATGGTGCTAGATTCGGTCTATGGATTGGACTCACCGCTTATGTTGTGGCCACTTTCGCTGCTTCATTTTTACAAAACGAAGTGCATTTTTATGGCTTGGCAGTTGTTTTGGGTTTGGTACAGGGAGGGGTGCAGTCGTTAAGCCGATCGTTGTTCAGCCAGCTCATACCAGCAGAACGCAGTGGTGAGTATTTTGGCTTTTTTAATATGATGGGTAAGTCGGCGGCAGTGCTGGGACCAGTATTGGTGGGTATCGTTAGTGCAACTTCTGGTAGTCCACGCATTGGCATTGTGTCTATAATAATTTTGTTTGTTATTGGTATGACTGTGCTTAAGTTTGTAAAAGAACCAGAAATCAATACAGCAAACCAACAACCGTCATCGTAAGCCAACTTCGTCAATAAAATACCTGTTAGAATGTCGCTATTGTTACTCGTGCGATACCGGCATTAATGACAAAGTAGCTGCGTTTACCAGCGATTAGTGTGTAGACAAACAAAATATTAGATCAAGCGGTGACGTCGAATATAAACCATAGAGGCCACTGCTATTATTGACATGACAATCAGCGCCCCTGCTGCAATCGAAAATATTTGATCACCACCAAGCGCAATAATGATGGCTCCTGCGATGCCACCGGTGGCCATTTGCCACGCGCCGACTACACCACTGCCAGTGCCAGCAAATTTACCAGCTGCCGTGATTGCGCCGATCGTTGTATTAGCGACTACCATGCCATTACCAAAACCAAATATGCAACACGGAATTGCTAACGACAGGGCATGTGCTAACCCCATGGCTTGGGTTATATACAAAGCCACTATGCCAACCATGCTTACCATACAACCAACAAAAGCGGCTAGCTCAATGCCTCGACTTACAAACCAAAAACGATTTAGAGCGTTTCCTAAAATATAGCTAACAGGCGTAAGCGCAAACCAAAACCCAAATTCAGCCATGGAGTACCCGTTGCGTTGGTATTGATACGCCAGGAATGCGTTAAGAGAAAAGAAAATACCAATTTGCATGCCACCAGCCATCGCCCATGCGACAAACTGCGTGTTACTTACCAAGGTTGCGTAAGCTTTGAATACCGTTTTAAAATTTAACGAGGGTAGTAGATTCAGGTTGGTTTCTACTAGTAGTTTTAGTGCCGAGTAAAATACAGTAGTGCCAGCAACGACCAATATGGCCATAGTCCCTTTCCATCCAGCGTACTCGGCTAATACCCCACCAAATGCCAGTGATAGCGCGGGCGCGATTGCTAAAACCGTTGAGATTGTGGACATTTGTCGAGCCGCGTCATCACGAGCATACACATCGTTAACAATGGTGCGACCCATCGACATACAGGCAGAAGCGCCCAGGCCTTGAACAAATCGCAATGCTATAAGTAGCTCGATGCTTTGCGTGAACATGGCCAGGCACCCAGCCACACTGAATAACAGTGCACCGACTAACAATACTGGGCGACGTCCAACGCGATCTGACAGTGGCCCACAAACCAGTTGTCCGATGGCTAACGCTATAAGAAATACAGTTAGTAGCTGCTGCACCGCTTTTCCTGATACCGCCAGTTCGTTTTTAATAAGCGGTAGTGCTGGGGTCAGTATGGTTAAGCCAATTACCGCACTGGCTGTACAGAGCCCTAAAAACCAAATAGGTGGCGCAATTGGTTTTGTTGCAACTGAGCATAAATTACTTTCATCGGTTTTCTTTGAGCTGTGGGGAATGTCTGAGTTGGTGCTAATGGTTAAGGATTCTCGATTAATTGATCTTATTTTTAATGGTGGCTTGACGTTGCAGTACAAATTGCTTAATACCTTGTTTGATAACTAAAGCTTTACTGTTATCAGACAAACTGTTATTTCACTAAGCTCTAATAAGCAGGCTTGTTTTGCCTGGCTGCTTTTATTGGGCTGCTTTCACTGGGCTGCATATATTGGGCTGCGTACATTGAGCCTTTAGCACTGAAGTTCCTCTATTGGGTCTGACAGTACAGAGCAGCACCCAGCAAACCTTGTTCAGGGCCTGATGTGGCGCAATAGAGCAATCCTGTTTGATTTGCTTCCATTCTGCGTAAGCTCACCTCTGCGTCCAAGGCTGTGATAAGCGGTACTGCATTTGCTAAACCTCCCCCTACGGCCACGATAGAGGGTTCCAGAAAATTGACAATGTTGGCCAAAGCGCCGCCAACAACATCTAACCACACATCGGCCACTTCACTAGCTTGTTCGTCGCCAGACTGCCACAATGCGATGACTTGCGGGCAGGTGAGCTCGTTTGATGTTAGCTGTTTGTATAACAGCTCAATGCCGCGTGCACTGCCTATAACATCAAGACAATTTGGCTGACCACATTCACACCTGATAGTGGGTAGGGCAAAGCCAGTTCTGGCAGCGGTGGCTGGACCGTGACCCCATTCGCCTGCCGTCCCATGTCTACCGTTTACTATAGAACCATCAATAATAATGCTGCCACCAACACCGGTGCCCAGGATTAGCGCCAGGACCACTTCATGATTTTTCGCTTTACCAAGGCGGGCTTGCGCCAGGCCAAATGCATTGGCATCGTTAATAACATGAACTTTATGACTTAATGCTTCGCTCAGTTCAGACGCTAGTGGTTTGCCTGAAACGCAGGCGATATTGGCACTGCTTATAACTTGCGTATCGGCGTTTATGGTTCCGGCAATTGAGATACCGATGGCTTCAATCTTCGAATTATCAGCGCACAGCTTTGACAATTCACCCACAAACGCATCATATGAATGCGTTGGAGTGGGGACACGCGCAAGCTCTGTAATGGTCCCGCACTCGCTTACATCTGCACACACGATTTTTGTGCCACCAATATCGAAGCAACGCATAGTAGGCATGAATTTTTGCTCTTTTTTGCCAAGCATCTGAGTATAATCGAAATATCGGTGTGCCGGGCCAGGCCTTCAAGGCCAAAAATGAAAGTGCCATGAGTGCTTCTATATTTTCGCATGCGAACTTTTAGATTAGCGAGTCACGGTCACATCCAATGCCTGCTCGTAGAGCTTAATTAACGCACTTTTAGGCTCAGCACCTAGCCCTGCTGCCAGGCTTTTTTTATAGTGATCTTGCATTGCGTCAAAGAGTGGGGTGTTTGCCTGTGCGCTTTGCTTTGCCGCATTAACATTGGTGATATCTTTATAAGCTGCCTGCAATGAAAAATCATCGCTGAATTGTCTGTCGAGTATTCGAGCCAGGAAATGTTCGCTGGCAAAGCTACTGGCACTTCCACTTGTTAACACGTTTTCAAGCAATGAAGCATCCAGGCCCGATTTAACCGCCAGAGGTATTAATTCACAAAAAGCGGTAATATTGATGTCGTATATAACGTTATTGAAAGCTTTTGTTAACTGACCTTGCCCGATCTCCCCGCAGTAAAGAATGTTGTTGGCGAAGTGTTCAATAGCAGACTTAGCCAAGTCAAAGCTGGTAGCAGGACCTCCAAACATGGCTGTCAATTCACCCGATATTGCTTTGGCAGGTAGCCCTGTAACTGGACAATCACAATAACAGGCAGCTGACACATCACTAACTTGCTGTGCAAAAAGCCGGGCCCGCTGCACATTGAGCGTTGAGGTATCGATGATTGTGCTTACTTTGATTGATTCAGGTTCAAGCAAGCCCTGTTTGCCGAATAAAACGGACTCAACAGCTGCTTCATCTGGTAAGCACAGCAATACGATCTGACATTGCAGCGCAATATCAGCTGGATGCGCAGCGGTTTGTTTAGTTGCAGAAGTAAAGGTCCGACAAGTAGCAGCGTTAGTGTCATGCACACAAAGCTGTAAGCCTGCCGCACTAAGCCGACTGGCCATTGCGTATCCCATGGCACCCAGACCAACAAAACCCACGGTGTTGTCTTTATTGCTTCGTGTCATTGTTTTTTGTTAACTTCATCGCTGCGCAAGTCAGTTACGAACAAGGTTTGCCCAGTACTGAGCCCCTTTACTCAGAAGCTCATCATTAACCTGTGTCACTGAAAACTGTGTCACTGAGTTTATTTTACCGTGGCTTTCGTAGCGGATGGGCAATAACCAGCTTTTTGCCCCTGACAACTTCACGCCAGAATATGAGCAGCCCTGATCCTAATATAAGCGCGATGCCAATCCAGGCAACAAAGTCGGGCCATTCACCCCAAATGAGATAACCCCATAATATCGCCAATAGCAAGGCAATATATTCAATGGGTGCAATGACGACCGCCAATGTGACCCTATAGGCCTGAGATATCAAGTAACCACCAAACGCAGAAGACACGCCTAAACCCACCATGACCAGTAAATCGTCAGAGCCTGGCATAGTCCACGCACGTAACAGAAAGTCGAGCGATGCATTGTCGCCGGTGGCAAAACGCCCATCACCGACCAGCAGTCCAAATGCACTACAGACGATGATAAACACCAACTGAATATAAAACGTCATCGTCGACGCTTTATCACTTAGACCAATTTTACGGGTCAGAATATTTAGATTAGCGTAAGCAAAAGCGGCAACTAATGGCAATAGCGCTGCTAGTTGAAAAGAACTCGTCCCAGGGCGCAGCATGACCACAACACCTATTAGTCCGATGACTACAGCAAACCAGCGGTATATTCCGACTTCTTCTTTCAAAATAAAATATGAAAGCGCCGTTATGAACAAGGGAGCAACAAAAAATATCGCGGTAGCCTCCGCTATATCAAGAGAGGCGAGCCCAAGAAAAAACGTCATATTCGCCATGACGACACTGAAACCACGTATTAGATGTAGCCGCAGGTGCCTGGTTTTTAGATTCTTGTAGCCGCCTTCCAATGGCACCAGAATGCACAGCGTAATGATCATGGCGACCACAGTGCGAATCAATACTATCTGGTGTAAAGGGTAGTCACCAGAAAGATACTTAATACCAACATCGCCAAGCGAGAACGCCAGCCAGGCCAGCAACGCACAGCTGATACCAAGTCCTGCAGACTTGTCTGAGTCAGTGGGCGCCAGCGCTACCATTAATTATGTGTCAGATTCTTCACGGCTTGATGCTACGCCCACTTTCAACTATTTGCATTCATTTTCTCCCACTGGTTCTCATTTATTTGTGTAGGTCGTGTCAATTTGGACTACTAAGCCGCCGCTGTTCTTATGCGAGAAAAATACTTTTTAGACAGATAACGAGCCCGCACAAGTCGCATATGAATCAGGCACAAGGACAAAGACGTAAATACCGAGTCAGAGCTGTCGCATTGGCGCTATTTTTCGGCTCAAGCGCTATAGGGGTGGGCTATACCATGACAGTAGCTGGTGAGTTTACCTTTGGGTTGCCTGAATATTGTGTGGTTGTGCAGGCCGCCATAGTAAGCTGGATATTCTATGCTGCTATGAACTTTATGTTTCTGAACGAGCGAGGTTACGAGTTAGAGGAAGGTACTTATTCGGATATTTCATGGCTTAATGCCAGTCAAAATACTGCAGATGAAAGTAGTATCGTGCTACTCGAGCAAGACTCGTTAGCCACAATCGTTTTTGAAGCGGCGCAATGCGAATCACTGGTTAATCAATATAGGGCAGATTCAAGCTGTAACAGCATTCTGGAAAATGAAAGTGAATTCAAAATCAGTAGAGTGAACTGGTCAAATGTAACCGCTGTGTTAAGCCGAAGTAACGATGCGACAATTGACATAGAGTCAAGCTACGGCGTGACCCGCTTGTTTTTTATTAACGTGGATACAAAAGAGCATGCCCTGAAGTACATCAAAGCAAGACTGCCAGCCAGTGCTTTCGCATTGCAAAAAGAAGAGAGCAATGCCGTGTCAGTCATTATGCTTATCGGGGGATTGCTTACTCTTATCGCTGGTGCGTTGATGGTAGGCAGCATGGTGTTTACCACGTTCGTTGGTGGTCTGGCCTCGCTGTTTTTTCCAACCTTTTTAAAGGCTTTGTACAAACCTGATATACAAACAGTGATGAGAGTAAGCAATTCTTACGGACATGATTACGAAAGTAATATACCACCGTCAACGTCAAGTGTCGTACCAGTTACAAAATCGTTTTGAATTAAAAACACAATACCCTTGGCACATTCGTCCGCACTACCAGCACGAGCAATTAAGTTGTTGCCGGTAAGTTTTTGATAGTGTGCGTCACGCTCATCACCTTTTAAGGGCACCATGGGTGTATCAATTAGTCCTGGCGACATAACGTTGATTCGCTTGGGTGAGATCTCTTTAGCCACCGCGCGCGACAGAGCCTCTACGGCGCCACCGACGGATGACAATGCAACCTGACCCGGACCACAACGTCTGGCTGGTGATCCTGATACCAATACGATAGCACCGTGGTCTGGGAGATGTTCGATGCCGTGTCGTACCACATGTGCATAACCCCATAACTTGTTGAACGAGCTTTTGTAGCCATCCATTTCCATGGCGGAAAATTCGCCAATGGCACGACTGCCACCAGTGGCCGCACTGACCAGAATGTCGAACGGTGCCTGCTTACTTAATAGTTTGGATACCGCATCTTCGTCTGTAACATCGCATGCTTCAACAGAAACCCCATCCGGTAAGTCCACAGCTTTAGATGGATCTCGGCTAATCGCTATTACCGCAGCACCCAGCGCTGCAAGCTGCTTTGATGTAGCCAGACCGATACCTGAAGTACCGCCAAATACAATCGCTTTTTTTCCTGAAATGTCCATCTTGTTTCCGATACCCGTTGGTGGAGAGAGTTGGTTAATGTACTACACCCGGTGACAATGTTGGCAAATAGTGAGCAACCGTCTAATGTATGCACAGAACAAGGCAATAAGCTCACCGAGGGCGCTATAATCCATGGACTGTGACTACAATACTCACTTAATAGTATGACAAGCACCGTTCATCAACATCGCTGGCCTGCTGCAGCCGGGGTAACACCACAAGGCCGTGGTATTTACCTTATTCACGGTATTGGTGAACATGCCGGTCGTTATCAGCGTCTGGCCCAGCAGTTGTCAGAGCTCGGCTATGAAGTTGGTGCTCACGATCACCCAGGTCATGGGAAAAGTGCTGGCAAGCGAGGGGTCTTGAATTCGGAGTATCATTTAGAGGAGACAGCGCGCGAGCAGTTAATCGCATTTTCTCAAGAAACCGATGCCACTCCAATCCTGTTTGGTCATAGCCTTGGCGGGCTTGTGGCTGCGTCCATGGTGCTGAACCTTGATGTGCAGGTGGCAGGCTTAATTTTATCCGCGCCCGCGTTCGCACCGTTTATTTCTCCCTACAACAAGCTTAAATTAAGAGTATTAAATTTCGTCGCGCCAAAATTTACCCAGCAACTACCTTATAAAGCGCATTTTTTAACGCACGATGAAGAAGAACAGCAAAGGGGCCGCGCAGACCCTTTAAACCATCGGTTCAAATCTGCCAGTATCGTGACTTGGCTGGTTAGCGTAGGCAAACGGACACTAAACAAAGCACCACAACTCAGTGTTCCGACTTTAGTGCTTATTGCAGGTGAAGATGTGGTCGTGAACCCTGAAACAATGAAAACGTTTGTCGAACGAGCGCCAAAGCAACTTATCACGGAACGAACTTACCCGGATTTTAGGCACGAAATACTGAATGAAACCGCCGACAGACGTGAGCAAGTCCACTCGGATATAAAAAGTTGGTTGGCCAGCTGCGGATTAGATAGCAACGCATTGGAAGGTCAGGTCATACCCCATGAGTAAACCGATCATAAGTAATCCGATGATGCTGTCAGAACCACACAGTCTTAGGGAACGTTTGCATGGCTACCAATAATCATGACTACCAATAAAGTTGAAACATTGATTGTAGGAGGCGGTCAGGCAGGCTTGGCAATGAGCGAGCACTTAAGCCAAGTCGGCAGTTCGCATATTGTGTTGGAGCGTCAGCGCATTGCGGAACGATGGCGAACAGAGCGCTGGGATTCTTTGGTGGCCAACGGTCCAGCTTGGCACGACTGTTTCCCGAGCCTGCATTTCAATGAAGTTGGTATCGACGGCGAAGATTTTGCGCCCAAAGAGAAAGTCGTGGATTATTTTGAGGCCTACGCCAAACATATAGACGCGCCAGTAAAATGTGGTGTTAACGTTGTAAAAGCCACGCGAAATTATGGCAAGCCTACTTTTACTGTGGAGACAACCGAGGGTCTGTTTGAGGCTAACAACGTTGTCGCTGCCACTGGTCCTTTTCAAAGCCCTGTTATTCCACCCATTATTCCCAGCGACGCGAAGATTCAACAAATACACTCAAACGACTATCACAACCCGCAGCAGCTTCCCGATGGTGCTGTTTTGGTGGTTGGGGCTGGTTCCTCTGGCGCACAGATCGCTGATGAATTACAACGCAGTGGTAAGAAGGTGTATTTATCTGTTGGCCCACACGATCGACCACCGAGGCGCTACCGGGGTCAAGATTTTGTGTGGTGGTTGGGCGTGCTGGGTAAATGGGATGCTCAAACAGTAGAAGCAGGCAGAGAGCATGTCACTATTTCGGTAAGCGGTGCTTATGGTGGTCAAACCATGGACTTCAGGCGTTTAGCATCGGAGGGTATGACATTGTTGGGGCTAACTTTGTCTTACAGCGATGGCGTAATGGCATTCGCCGATGATCTTGTTCAAAACGTATCAGACGGTGATGCAAACTATTTATCAGTACTGAATGAGGCCGACGAGTACATTAAGCGTAATGGACTTGATCTACCAGAAGAACCAGATGCACACGTTATAGGCCCAGACCCCCAAAGCATGACCCATCCTATCCGTTCAATTAGCCTAATTGAAGTGGGCATTACCTCAGTAGTGTGGGCAACGGGTTATGCGGTCAATTATGACTGGCTAGATGCAGATGTTCTCGATGCGCAAGGAAAACCTGTACATGTTAGAGGTGTCACTAATGAACCAGGCGTATACTTTCTTGGGTTGCCCTGGCAGTCTCGCAGAGGTTCGGCGTTTATTTGGGGAGTATGGCACGATGCAAAATTTCTGGCCGACCATATCGCCACACAGCGGTTGTATAGAAATCGTGTGTAGCTGTTTTGCAGATAGCAGTTGTACTTAAGAGGCGACAGCTGTGCGTTGTTGATCGCCAACAGTATGTTCACGCCAGGCAATGATCACGCCTGAGAAAATGATCAAACACATTCCAGTCAAGGTTAAGCCCTGAGGCCACTTGTCGAAAATGACCTTTCCCCAGAATGCTGCAAAAATCAGATATGAGAAATCGATTGGCGCAAGTAAGCTGGCATTTGCAGTCTGGTACGCTCGCGTCATACAAATATTGCCCAATAAGTTGAGCATGGAAACAAGCAAGGCAAAACCTGCCACCAACATGGTTAGTTCTGGCCAACCAATGGCAACAAAGGGCATCGAATGCTGGATGTCACTGCTCAGTGGAAAGACAGACAATGCGGCAATTCCCGAAAGACCAACAATACTAAACACGATACCGGCTGCAAAAGCTAAAGCCAATGTGCTTTCATTACGACATGCCCGGCGCAACGTTAAGATATTGCAGGCGTAAAAGAACCCTGCAACCATCGGTAATATTTGAATGGGAGAAAAGCTTTCTTTCCATGGCGCAAGCACCAATGCTGCACCGAAAGCTCCTAGTACAATACAAGCCGTTCTCCAAAGGCCAATTTTTTCTCCTAAAACCGGACCTGCCAGTAAACATACAAACAAGGGGTAGGTATATAGGCCGACCGCCATTTGCGCAACACTGAGAAATGGTGCGCCAGAGAAGAAAAAGAACATGGTTATTGCCAGAAAAGCGGCTCGCAAAAAAACTGGCGTGGCATTTTGCGGCTTAATCAGCATTAACTTGCCACTTATCAAAGCCAACATTATCACAATGACCATGTTAAGCCCGGAGCGCAAGGTCTGTATTTGCCAGAACGAAGTCTCGGTCGACATCAATTTCATAAGGCTGTCTTGTAAGCCTAAAGTAAACGTGCCGACAAGTAGCAAACCAATCGCTAATAATGGCCTGTCACCATTGGCTTGCGCAAATAATCCTAAATTCATTGTGGGTGATCTCGTGTGCGAATCTTATAGCAAGCCGGGTAGACATATATTTTTACTTATATGCAGTGTTGTCAAAGCATGATTTTGTCATGCCCTAATTCATCATAATTGAGAAGAAGATAGCCATGATGCCAACCCATTGTTGACTTATTTACACACTCTAATAGCAGGACTAAACTATTTTGGGTGAGAGCCAATGATAACAACTAAACACGGCAAACTATTCAGCGTATGCCTATTTTTTCAAATTACACTGGGTGCATCTGTCAGCTTTACTGCCATAGCTGATACTACGTCATCGCACAATAGCAAGCTTACACAGCTGGAAGAAGAGCCTTTAAGCAAAAGATCTGCAGAGCCAGATTTAGACACTGTGACCAGCGGTACATTGTTTTTCAACAATAATAATACAAGTACCATGGCGCCAATATTGAGCTCTTCGGTAAACACACAGATCAGTGGTATGGTTGCTAAAGTCATACTGGAGCAGACGTTTTTAAATAACAGCACACAATGGGTGGAAGGTTTGTATACATTTCCACTACCAGATCAAGCCGCAGTGAATGCCATGGAGGTCTTGATCGGCGAGCGCCGCATAACAGGTAAAATAACGGAGAAAGAGCAAGCTAATCACGAATATACTAAAGCTAAAAACGAGGGCAGAGTTGCAGGATTAGTGTCACAGCATCGACCTAATCTGTTTTCCTCTCGATTCGCCAATATCGCACCTGGCGAAAAAATATCAATCAAGCTCACATACATTCAAACGGTTTCCTTTGAGAATGCTAAATACCGATTGCGAATTCCGCTGACACTCACACCCAGATTCTCAAATTCACTGGTGACAGATGCAGCAGCAATTAGTCCACCGTTTGTGGATAACGGTAACACTAGAGAACCGAACACTATTGATCACTCCGTTACCTTAAGCGGTATTGCGCATGGTCAATACGATAGTCAGACATTTGCAAGTCCAAGTCACTCACTTAATATTAATGCGAGCATAGACCAAATCAATTTCTCAGCGCAAAACACTGTAAAGCTTGATCGGGACTTTATTCTCGAATGGCAGATACCCAACGGCACTGAACCGGTTGCTCGCGTTTGGAGAGAACTAGTCGGGGATAATCACTATTTACTATCATCTATAGTACCGCCGAAGAATATTGAAAACATTCCTGAGCAGGCTCGTGAATTAATTTTGGTGATAGACACATCTGGTTCTATGGCAGGCGAAGCCATAGAAGCTGCCAAAAATGCACTAATGAGCGCCTTATCCGGCTTAAGGGACACCGACAAGTTTAATATCATCGAATTTAATTCGTATCACAGCAGTATGTTCAACAGACCTCAGTTTGCATCGGAAGAAAATATAGTAAAGGCCCAAAGTTTTATCAATCGACTACGCGCTGATGGTGGAACACAAATGTTAAGTGCTTTAGAACATGCATTAGGGTATCAACAATCTGGATTACTGCGTCAGGTTGTCTTTGTCACAGATGGCAGTATAGGTTATGAAGATACAGTGATAACCGCCATCACCAAACAATTAAGAGCAGCTCGCTTATTCACCGTTGGCATCGGCAGTGCACCTAACCAATGGTTTATGCGCAAGGTAGCGCAAGCAGGGCGGGGCAGTGCCGAATTTATAAGCCATATTGATGAAGTGGTGCCTGTTATGGGAGACCTTCTCTATAAGCTCGAAGCGCCTGCATTAACTAATATAGTGGTAGAGTTTGACGACCCAAAAACAAACTTCGTGCCCAATCCAATTCCAGACTTGTACGCTAACGACGCGGTTATCATAGCAGCGAAGCTAGGTGAACAAAGTCAGTCTTTTAAAATCTCGGGAAATTGGGGGGATACTCTATGGGAAAAAACGATCGACTTAAGTGATGCGCCTTTAGTTAAATCGGGACTTTCTACAATTTGGGCGCAACGAAGCATCGAATCTTTGGAAAATCAACAAAGAACACACAGCGTTCCGGATTATTATCGTTCTGCAATACTAGCCATTGCGCTCGAGCACAAACTATTGTCTCAATATACTAGTTTTCTTGCGGTTGAAGAACAACCGGTGCGATCTGACGAGAACAAACTAAAAGCTGCAAAAGTGCCCAATCTCATCCCTCACGGTAACGACATGCTGACAATTGCGATGCCGCAGGGATCAGCTGGTTCTGATACACGGTTGTTGTTGAGTTTAATACTAATAATATTGAGCACGTGCAGCGTTTATTTTCAAGTTCGCAACAAACGGCAGCACCGGTAATGCGTTTTTTGACTGCAGGTTTATTGTTCTTAGCACTGGTGTTTGGCGCAAATGGTTTCTGGATTCAAGCCAAGGCGCAAATTGGACAATTGTTGCTTGAGTCGGCATGGCAGAAAACACTTTCTGGAAAATCACAACAAAAGCCATGGCCCTGGGCGGACACTTGGCCTGTTGCCAAACTCAGCGTGCCTTCGCAAAATAAAGCCTTGATTGTGCTTGATGGCGTCTCTGGAGAGGCCATGGCGTTTGGTCCCGGTACGATCACGACTAACGCCATGAATGATAGAAATCGGGTTGTTGCTATTGGTGGGCATCGTGATAGCCATATGCAATTTTTGGAGCACATGGATCAACATGCCATTGTGGAATTACAGCGCGCTGACGGCTCAATACGGGCTTATCGCATCACGAGTAAGTCCATAACAGATTCTGCTAACCAAAAATTGTTGGTACCATCGGACAAAGAACTGCTGGTGCTTATCACTTGTTACCCATTTAACGCGTTACAAACAGGCGGTACATTGAGGTACGTTGTACTGGCAGAACCTATGCCACGTTTCGCTGTTCGCTTAAGATGAGCTGAGTGAATAAATCGTATCTAATAGGTTTTTCAAACAAATAGCCCTGATATTCGTGGCATTGATATTTTTTTAAGATTTCAAGCTGTTCCGGTTCTTCTACACCTTCAGCTACTACGTGTAAATTAAATAACTTTGCCATTGAAATAATGAGCTCTACAATAGGCTTGGCCGAATCCAGCGACTCAATAAACGATCGATCAATTTTGAGACAACTTATAGGGTAGCGGTGCAAATAGGCTAGATTGGAATAACCAGTTCCAAAATCATCAATTGAGATCTTGAAACCGTGTTGTACAAGTCTATGTAGCTTTTCAACGGTCTCTTTATCATTGCCTAACAAAACAGACTCTGTTATTTCTAATTCTATTTTCCCCGGATTGCCCCGATGTT
>Ga0209186_1000017_pt1 | contig 148484 bp, 130 predicted proteins | sample SidtaG_FD_187426 | JGI IMG/M metagenome (GOLD analysis project Ga0209186, IMG submission 187426) | Marine algal microbial communities from Sidmouth, United Kingdom - Sidmouth_Male2 metaG (SPAdes) (version 2) | ecosystem: Host-associated > Algae > Red algae > Unclassified | place: Sidmouth... | reverse complement strand
CAACGACTAAAAGTTTAGTCTCTAAAGTTGCTTTTTGGTAGCTTTTTTTTAGCCAGTGTTCTTTTTGTGGTTTCATAAGTGACTGTAATTAAATGATTAATTTTTAGTCAACCTATTTCAGGAAAGTTCATTGTGCAAATTGCGTACAACGGTCTCGTATATGAAACGTAGCGTATAAAAAGACGCTAACTTTTCAGATTATGCACGAGCCAAATTTTTAAATTTTACTTTTTATCTTTATTTATCTAAAAGCCAAATTTAAAAATTTGGCGTTCTTGGCAAATACACACAAACCTCTTGGAAAGCCTGTAATAGCTATGTTTTATATACATTGTTGTAAGTAGTGCTTTTTTCATTCACTTACTTAATTTCAAAATCCGAAACGCTCCTTGAATTACCAAAATAAAAACGATTGTTCCGATAATCAAATCAGGTTTACTCGAACTCAACCAGTTTACCAAAATCCCAGCAATTATTACTCCTAAATTGATAATCACGTCATTTGATGTAAAAATCATACTCGCTTTCATATGAGCCTCTTCTTTGCTTTTTGACTTTTGCAAAATATAAAGACAAATTCCGTTTGCGATAAGTGCAAAAATCGAAACGATAATCATTGTCGAAAAATCGGGAAGTTTCTCGTCTCCAAAAAATCTTCTTAAAACTTCCACAAATCCAATAATCGCAAGTGTTATTTGAAAATATCCAGCAAGTTTTGCAATCCGCTTTTTCTTAACTATAGTTCCTCCAACCGCAAACAAACTAATTCCGTACACGAAACTGTCGGCAAGCATATCCAAACTGTCTGCAACAAGTCCCATTGATTTTGAGATAATTCCTGTTGTCATTTCGATAATGAAAAAGACAAAATTGATTGCAAGTACAGACCAAAGTAGCTTTTTTTGGTTTGCGTTTTCTTTAAATTCCGTTTGGTCGGTTTGTTCCGTTGAGATTTTTTTTCCGCCTAAATTTAGTTCAATAACGGACTTTTCGATTTGGTCAGATTCTCCGCTGTGAAAAACAGTCAGTTTTCGGTTCGGAATATCAAAGTCCAAATTCGCAATACTTGAAATTCCGTCCAATTTCATTCGGATTAGATTTTCCTCTGAAGGACAGTCCATTTTGGTAATTTCAAATATTGTTTTATTCATTCGGTTTCTGGGTTTTTCGGCATTACTTACAACGTGATTGTGTATGATTAGTTGCGTGGTTAAGCAACTAAGTTAGCAAACTAATCACAGATAGAAAATTCCAGCGGAATTTTCGTATGTAGGCTAGAACCAAGCAATTAATTATACACGGTGTTGGCTACAGTTATTTTTCTAAAAGTTCTATTTCTTCAACGCTAATAATTTTAATTCGACTTTTATAAGAATTAGCGTGCCCAAATCCGTTGATTGTAGTCTTTAAAGTATCCTGATTAATTATCATATTTTCCTGTAAGGGACTAGTTTGGAAAATTCCAGTTACGGTCATTTTTGCACTGTACAAATAATATTTAGCGTGGATTTTATCCAGTTTTCTCACGACTGATCTATTTCCTTTTTCCCAATAATATTCATCAAAGTTTAAAAAAACATTTTCATAATTATTATTACAGTCTCCATTTCCTTGAGCGCTCCAATATTCGTCAACGCCTGAGTAAATTAATTCGGTCGTAATTAATTGGTTATCATATCTTTCAAGGTCGCAAAATTCCACAGTTTTAGATTCTGTCATATCCGATGAGTTTGTAATTCCAGTTTTACACGATATAAGCGCAAGTAGGCATACACATTGAATTATTCTTAATGGACTTTGATACACAGTATTTTTTTTAATTGTAGCCAACACATAAATAAGTCTGTATTTAAGTGTCTCTATACAATAATAGTATTTTTTGTTTAACTATTGCTATTAAAGAGTTAAATTAAATTAAATAATCAGGTATTTTATATAACAAATACAGTATATTTATAAAATGTTATATTAAATACCTGTATGGATTTTGAGGATTATAATTTTGAATTTTCTGAACATAACCAACGAAAGGTTATACTCATACAATTTCAGTATTCTCAAAAATTAAGAAATGACCTCAAACAAAAATTTCCCTCTGCCAAATGGAGCGCTACAAAAAAATCGTGGTATTTACCAGATTTGCCTTCGGTAAGAACGGCTCTTAATTTAAAACACAATAGTAATGCAAAGACCAAGGCATTGTATCTTCATATAATTAATCAAAATGCTTACTTAAATTTAGATAAACAACTGATATTAAAAAAGTACAGTCAAAGTACCAAGCGCTTATATCTTGCTGAATTCTATCACTTACTCTCGTTACTTGGTAGCTATTATGTTAATGATCTTACTTCAAAACGCCTAAAAGATTATTTTTTGTATTGTATTAAATCAGAGAAAATGGGCGAAAGAAAAATGAATGGTAAAATCAACGCTATTAAATTTTATTTTGAGCAGGTATTGCATCGTCCAAAAATGTTTTTTGATATACCAAGACCAAAAAAACCATTAACATTGCCTAAGATGTTAAGTAAATATGAGGTAAAAAAACTATTTAAGTTTACAACAAACCTAAAACATCGTATTGCATTACAACTCACTTATGGCATGGGTTTAAGGGTTTCTGAAGTGGTTGGTTTAAAAATTAGTGATATAGATAGTAAAAGGATGATGGTTCATGTGCAAGGTGCTAAGGGTAAAAAAGATCGCTACGTACCTTTGCCTATATCAATCTTGCCTGCACTTAGAAATTACTATGTGATATACAAACCAAAGGAATATTTATTACAAGGACAGTATGGTGGTCCCTATGCCAAATCGAGCTTACAACAGGTATTTAAAAATGCCATGCGAAAAGCCGGAATTAAAAAAAATATTGGTATCCATGGACTGAGACACTCATATGCAACACATCTTTTAGAGTCTGGTGCAGATATGCGTTTTATACAAGAATTATTAGGACACAATTCCATTAAAACTACACAAGTTTACACTAAAGTAACATTACGTAGTAAGTCTAAAATTAAAAGTCCGTTAGATAATTTATAGAACAAATGGTGTTTATGATTTAATAATATCATAATAATCCTCAAAAAATGCCTCAAATAAAGGCATATTTGTATTAAAAAATTGCATCACATCTCGCCAAGTATTTTTGTTATGGATAGACACTTTTTGTTTTAATTGTACGTAGATCCGCGAGATGTCTTTACCGTTTTCTAACATAAATGTTTCTGAGTAAATGGTATCAGGCAAGTAATCGGTTTGTAGAATATTTTTAAGCGCAACTAATTTTTCCCAGCAATTAATGCGGTTTTCTATATCGTCTTCAAGATCTAAAACAATTAAAGCAGATGTTGTATCAAAATGAAATTTAAATGCAACACCTTTTATTTTTGTATTGTATAAGAGCCATTTTCTTGGAAATGATTTACCAAAGCTCGTCCAGAATTCTTGTCTTAGGTTACGACTTTCCGCTTTTGAAAACATTAGAATTATTTAGTGCGTTGCCCAACAAACTGCTGACTCTTTAGCTTAAAAAGCACATTAAAACTTGTTAAACTACCATAACTTCTAGTAATGTACTGTTGTAGGTCTATTTTTTCTTGTTCGTCTAAATTGCTAGAGTTAATTTTCTGTTCCATTACTCTTAGGCGATCACGCACCATTGTAATCTTATGAAAAAATTTAGCAATAGGTACCTCGCTAGATTTTAGGTTAGCATCACCTGGTTGCATTATTAGTTTACCACCTTTCCATTTATCTGCTATGGTTATCACTTCAGATGCATCAGACCATTTTTTTAAAATAGCTTTAAGATTGCGTTCTACTTCATAAAAACTTACAGTATCTACATCGTCTTCTGCAGCTTCTATAATTACAAATTCACTATCTAAATCTATAGTTTCTAATCCGTTTTCTATAAAGGTCACCCAATAGTGCTGTGAGGTTACATTTGTTACAACACCTTTTCCATATTCTGAATGATGTATTCTAGATCCTATGCCTAATAATTTCATATTTCAATATTTGTGTTCTTGTATTACAATTATACTAATTATTCGTTTATAATTTAGTCTACTGTTAAATGATTTAAAATTGTTTATATATGCTTGACTGGTGTTTATTTTCATATTAAATTTGCAGTATTCTTAATTTAAACCACATTAATTATGAAATATTTATTTTTTGCATCAGTATTTTTAGGATTTTCTTTTTTACTCAGCGCTCAAAGTAAACCTCAAATAGGTGATCAACTTATAATTAAGGAGCCTACTGCGCAAAACTTTAGATATGTTAAATTTCCCAGATTAAATATTTTATCTAAACGAGGCAAAGTGGCTAATTACAAAAGTGTTTATAATAATAGTGTTGTAGTAGATAAAGTGATTACTAAAGGTGATGATATACTTTATGTGATATTAAAGAAAAAAGATGGCACTAAATTTTTTGGTTTTTTATCTAAAGTAAAAGCGAATTATTATAAGTCTTTAGATATAGGAGAACTGAGTAAAATAAAATAATACTAGAAATAAGTCTATTTAACGTTACGCTGAAATTTAATAATATTTTATATAACTACAAGCTAACGTGCGCATTAAATAACAACTAAAAATAGTACCTTTGCACCTTCGTTTACCAAAGCTATTTGAGTGTAGGTGAATAATCCAAAAAAACAATAGAAGGAGCAACTTATTTTATGAGCCAATTCCACGATTCCATTGAAGTAAAAGGTGCACGTGTACATAACCTTAAAAATATAGACGTTTCCATACCAAGAGAGCAATTAGTTGTAATAACTGGTTTATCTGGTAGTGGAAAATCATCATTAGCTTTCGATACAATTTATGCGGAAGGACAGCGTCGTTATATTGAAACGTTTTCTGCTTATGCACGTCAGTTTTTAGGAAGTCTAGAGCGACCAGACGTAGATAAAATTGATGGGCTATCTCCAGTAATTGCTATAGAGCAAAAAACAACTAGTAAATCTCCACGTTCTACAGTTGGGACTATTACAGAAATTTATGATTTCTTACGTTTATTATATGCTAGAGCTGCTGATGCCTACAGTTATGAAACTGGTGAAAAAATGGTAAGCTACAGCGATACGCAAATTAAAGATCTCATCTTAGAAGCGTTTAAGGGAAAGCGCATTAACATATTATCTCCAGTGATTCGTTCTCGTAAAGGGCATTACCGCGAATTGTTTGAGCAAATTGCCAAACAAGGTTTCGTTAAGGTAAGAACCGATGGTGATATTGTTGACATTGAAAAAGGGATGAAATTAGACCGTTACAAAACACACGATATTGAGATTGTTATTGATAGATTAAAGATTGATGATTCTAATGATAACGAAAAACGTTTAATGGAATCCATAAATACAGCGATGTATCATGGAGATGATGTGCTTATGGTTTTAGACCAAGACACCAACCAACCACGTTATTTTAGTCGTGATCTAATGTGTCCATCCTCGGGACTCTCTTACCCAAATCCAGAGCCTAATAACTTTTCTTTTAACTCACCAAAAGGAGCTTGCCAAAATTGTAATGGTATTGGCGAATTGTATGTGGTTAATGACCAAAAATTGGTTCCAGATGCATCACTTTCCATAAAAAATGGAGCATTAGCACCTCACGGTCCTCAAAAGAAAAGCTGGATTTTTAAGCAATTTGAGACTATTGCACAGCGTTTTGAATTTTCACTTGGTGACGCTTGGAAAGATATTCCTGAGGAAGCCAAAACTATTATCCTACATGGTGGAAAAGACAAATTCACAGTAGAAAGTAAAATACTAGGTGTAAAACGTGATTATAATATAGATTTTGAAGGTGTTGCTAACTTTATTGAAACACAATACAAGTCTAATTCTACATCTTTGGTGCGTTGGGCAAAAGAATATATGGATAAAGTAGTGTGTCCTGTTTGTGATGGCTCACGATTACGCAAAGAATCGTTATACTTTAAAGTTGACGGCAAAAGTATTGCTGATTTGGTAATGATGGATATTGTTGAGTTAGATCAGTGGCTTATTGGTTTAATAAAACGTTTATCTAAAAAGCAACAACAGATATCTGCTGAGATTATAAAGGAGATAAAGAATCGTGTTCAATTCTTGCTAGATGTTGGTTTAACATATCTGTCGTTAAACAGAAGCTCTAAATCCTTATCTGGTGGTGAGGCACAACGCATTAGACTGGCTACACAAATTGGTTCGCAATTGGTCGGTGTACTTTATATTTTAGACGAGCCAAGTATTGGTTTACATCAGCGTGATAATGAAAAACTAATCAACTCATTAGTATCATTAAGAGATGTTGGTAACTCGGTTATCGTTGTTGAGCACGATAAGGATATGATAGAACGTGCAGATCATGTTATAGATATTGGTCCATTTGCAGGTAAATATGGAGGGGAAATTATAAGTGAAGGTACACCTAAAGACTTATTAAATCAACAGACCTTAACCGCAGATTATCTCAATGGTGCAAAGGCAATTGAAATTCCTAAAACCAGACGTAAAGGCAATGGTAAAAAGCTAGTTTTAAAAGGTTGTACTGGTAATAATTTAAAAAACGTCGATGTTGAGTTTCCTCTTGGTAAAATGATAGGAGTTACGGGAGTATCTGGAAGTGGAAAGTCCACTTTAATTAACGAAACACTTTATCCTATTCTTAATGCACACTACTTTAATGGAGTTAAAAAACCAATGCCTTATAAAAGCATAAAGGGGTTAGAGCATATAGATAAAGTAATAGATATAAATCAATCTCCCATTGGTAGAACACCTCGAAGTAATCCTGCCACATATACCAAAACTTTTGACGAAATCAGAAAATTATTTGCAATGATACCAGAAGCTTTGATTCGTGGTTATAAGCCAGGTCGATTTAGTTTTAATGTTGCTGGCGGACGTTGCGAAACCTGTAAAGGTGGTGGATTACGTGTTATAGAAATGAATTTTTTACCAGATGTGTATGTAGAATGCGAAACCTGTCAAGGCAAACGTTTTAATAGAGAAACCCTAGAAATTCGTTATAAAGGTAAATCTATTAGCGATGTCTTAAATATGACAATTGAAGATGCCGTAAGTTTCTTTGAGCACATCCCAAAAATCTATAGAAAACTAAAAACTATAAAAGATGTTGGCTTAGGTTACATTACTTTAGGACAACAAAGTACAACACTATCCGGAGGCGAAGCACAACGTATTAAACTAGCAACAGAACTAAGCAAACGCGATACAGGTAATACGTTTTATATTTTAGACGAACCCACTACGGGTTTACATTTTGAAGACATTAGAGTGTTGATGAAAGTGCTTAACAAATTGGTGAATAAGGGTAACACTGTAGTTATTATTGAGCATAACTTGGATGTTATAAAAACGGTGGACTACATTATTGATATAGGTTACGAAGGAGGAAAAGGTGGAGGTGAAGTTGTCGCAAAAGGAACTCCTGAACAAATCGTAAAGGATAAAAAAAGCTATACAGCTCAATTTCTGCGTAAAGAATTAGTGTAAATTCTTACAATTAAGGGGAATACTAACTGCAATCAATGAAATTTTAACGCTATTGATTTAACAATTTTGTTAGAGGTCTTAGAATTTTTAAATTTGTGTATACTAATCATTAAAACTCTAACATTATGAAAAATATTCTATGGCTTGTCGCAGTAATTGCAATAGTAGTATGGTTATTAGGTTTACTAGGAATTGTTCCTGGTATAGGATCTAGTAGTTTAATCCACATTTTACTTGTTATAGCAGTAATTGTAATACTATACAACATCATATCTGGCAGAAAGCCCTTATAAAATATAATAAAACGAATTTAATAAGCGTTTAGATTTTCAATCTATGCGCTTATTTTTTTTGTTAATATAGATTTATTTCTCCCATTTTAGTTTAAATTTGCTGGTCTGCAATTATAAATTAAAGCCATATACTCATATGGTTTTTTTAATGTTAGATTCAATTATATAATTTTATGAGGAAAGAAAGTAAACATAAAGGTTGGAATGAAATAAAAACAAACGACTCTTGGGCGATTTTTAAAATTATGGGAGAGTTTGTAAATGGTTATGAGAAATTAAGTAAAATAGGACCATGTGTTTCCATATTTGGTTCAGCCAGAACAAAACCAGATCATAAATATTATAAACTTGCCGTAGAAGTTGCTCAGAAAATAGTAGATCAAGGCTATGGAGTGATTACAGGTGGTGGACCAGGTATTATGGAAGCTGGTAATAAAGGAGCACATATTGCTGGTGGAACGTCTGTAGGTTTAAATATTGATTTGCCTTTTGAGCAGCATGATAATCCATACATAGACAACGATAAGAGTCTAGATTTCGACTATTTCTTTGTGCGCAAAGTAATGTTTGTGAAATATTCGCAAGGCTTTGTAGTAATGCCAGGAGGTTTCGGAACTTTAGATGAACTTTTTGAGGCAATTACACTAATTCAAACTCATAAAATTGAAACATTCCCTATTATTTTAGTGGGCAAAGAATTTTGGGGAGGTCTTATGGATTGGGTAAGAAATACGCTCCTAGAAGCTGGTAATATTAGTGCAAAAGATTTAGATTTAATTCATCTTGTAGATTCTGGAGACGAGGTTATCAATATACTCAATAATTTCTATAAAGAATCTGGCTTTAGTCCTAATTTTTAAGAATACAATATTTTATATTCAACGCTATGAAGAAGAAAATATTAGGTGTTTTAATAGTTAGTTTATTAACTATATTAAATGTTTCTGCACAAGAAACTTTTAAGGTAATGTTCTATAATTTATTAAATTATCCCTTAGAAGATGCTGTACCTAATCGAGAAGACGATTTAGAATTTATTCTGGCAGATTACCAACCCGATTTGTTTTTAGTCTGTGAATTAAATAATGCCACAGGTGCGAATAACATCCTAAATTCAGTAAGAACAGCTTTGAATGCTAATTTTGAAATGGCGACCTATATCTCTAATACATCTGATGATTCTAGTGGAGACCAAAACGATTTGCAAAACTTAATTTATTACGATAGTACTAAATTTATTTTAGAAGAAGAAATTATTGTACCTACCGATTTAAGGGATTTTAACGTCTATAAATTGCAATTAAATACTATTGATCAAGCGATTAACCCAATAGAGATTTACGTTATTGTTTGCCATCTTAAAGCGTCTAACGGAAGTGCTAATGCACAACGTCGTTATGAAATGGTTGTAGAATTAGATAATTATCTCAACACCTTACCAGTAGATACTAATGTGATTTTAGGAGGTGACCTCAATATCTATACCGCTTCAGAATCTGCGTTTCAAGAATTATTAGACGATAGTAATGCTATAACGTTTGTAGATCTTGCCAATCGTGTTGGGAGTTGGAGCAACAATCCTAATTTTGTAGATGTGTTTACGCAATCTACACGCACCCAATCTGGTATGGGAGGTACAACTGGAGGTTTCGATGATCGTTTTGATTTTATTCTAGCTTCTGAAAATATGCTAAACACAGCCAACATAACTTATGTGCCAAATTCTTATCAAGTTTATGGTAACAATGGTTTATCTGCATGTTATAATAGTGCTATTAATTCGTCAAATTGTGCTGTTCCAGGTTCTGAGTTTTCTTTTGAAGTTAGAGATGCCTTACACAATTTTAGTGATCATCTACCTGTTACTATACGTCTAGAAACTGACGCAACGCTTTTAAGTATCCATGAGAACAAAGTGGTTAACGGATTTTCTTTAGAAAAAACTATAATAAATTCAAACTTGGTAATCCATATTTATGCGCCTCAACTTTTAAATACTACTTTCTATATCTACGATACTTCAGGAAAGCGTATTACAACAATTCATTCAAACTCTAGTTCAACTCAAAGCTACAATTTGTCTCATTTACAGAATGGTTTATATTTTTTAATTTGCAAAGATTCAAACCTAAAGTCCCATAAATTCGTAATTAGTAAGTGATAAAGAACGTATTAATAACGATTATTTTCTTCTGCTTTTGTGCAATACTAATTGCTCAAAACAAAATTGATATTGACGCCTACGTAGATGTAGAAACTAAAACAATTTCTATTTCGCAGTCTATAGTTTATAAGAATACTACCAATGATAATCTAAAGGAAATCTATTTGCACGATTGGAATAATAGCTACTCCAGCAAATCTACACCATTAGCAAAACGATTTGAAGAAGAGTTTAGTACCAAATTTCATTTAGCAAAAAGTGAGCAAAGAGGATTCACTTTAGTCACATCCATAGCGGACAGTATAAGTAACACTAGATTAGAATTTGAGTATCTAAAGGAATATCCAGATGTCATTAAAGTTAATTTAGAAAATACCTTATTACCAGAAGAATCTTATCATTTAAATCTAAGCTATATCCTTGTTTTACCAGATGCAGAATTTACAGATTATGGCTACACAAAAACAAAAGATTTTGAACTTAAGTATTGGTATATTACACCAGCAGTTTATAATGGGAAATGGAATTATTATAGTAATAAAAATTTGGATGACCAGTTTGTACCTATAGCTGATATAAACATAGCCATAAGCCATCCTATTAATTATAGAGCAACTTCAGAGCTTAATATTCTTGCAAGAAATATAGACTACACAACTAGAGTACAAACGACACTTCTCACCGGAACGGATAGAAGGGAAACCTATCTGTCTTTAAAAAAATTACCACAATATAGTGCCATACAAACAGACGATTTTACTTTAATTTCTAATTTAGACGAGAGAGGTTTAGCTCGTGCTGATAAAGCGATTTTAACAGATAAAATAACAAACTTCTTAACTGATAATTTAGGCGCATATCCTCATAAAAAGTTATTAATATCAAGTATAGATTATAATAAAAACCCACTTTATGGTTTAAACCAACTACCAGATTTTTTACGTCCATTTCCAGACGAATTTCAGTACGAATTAAAACTGCTTAAAACAACGCTAAAAAAATATTTGGATAATGTGTTACTATTAAACCCAAGGAAGGATCATTGGTTAAGTGATGGTTTACAGATTTATTATATGATTAAATATGTAAATGATTATTATCCTGGAATGAAAATGTTAGGAACTCTGGCAGATGTTTGGGGAGTAAGAGCATTTCATGCTGCAGACTTAGATTTTAATTTTCAGTATTTTCTCTACTCTATGGAAATTGCGAGGAAAAATAAAGATCAGCCTTTAACAATTTCAAAAGATTCTTTAACAAAATTTAATGCCAACATAGCAGGTAAATATAAAGCTGGTGTCGGACTTAATTATCTAGATGAATTCACTGATAAGCTAGAACTCTCGGAACAAATCAAGTCCTTTCTTGAAATATATAAGCTTAAATCGGTAAGCATAGCTGATTTTGAAGCGTATCTAAAATCTAAAACATCTAAGAATATTGATTGGTTTTTTACAGATTACGTAAACTCTAGAAAAAAAATTGATTTTAAAATTGAGTCGCTAGAATCTACTGAAGATTCTACGATACTCACCATAAGAAATAAGCGTAAAAACAGTATGCCTGTACCTTTATATAAATTGACTAATGATTCAGTTATTGGAAAATTATGGATTGAAGATGTTAAAGAATCAAAAACCATAACTTTAAAGAAAGACAACACCGAGAAATTTGCACTCGATTATTACAATACAGTGCCCGAGTTTAATCAGCGCGATAATTACAGGTCTGTAAAGGGATCGTTTTTAAAAAATAAACCTTTACAAATTAGACTATTTAAAGATATTGAAGACCCTTATTACAATCAGGTCTTTCTTATGCCTTTGGTGGAATTTAATAATATTTACGATGGTTTAACACTTGGTACAAAAGTTTATAATAAAACGATTTTAAGAAAACGTTTAAATTATAGATTTTCACCACAATATGCCACAAGATCAAAATCTTTTACAGGAGGTTTGAGTGCTTTTTACTCTCACAATTTAGAGAATCAGAATCTATTTGATATCACATATGGTGTAGTGGCAGGTTACCGGTCGTTTGCACAAGATGCTTTTTTTACAAGAATAAGGCCATCGGTTACTTTTAGCTTTAGAGATGATAGCGATTTCAGAAAAAATCAAATTGATAGAATTACAGCACGCTATGTAAGTATTAAAAGAAAATTAGGGAGTAATGCCATTATTGAGCAATTAGATGAGCCAGATTATGGCGTCTTTAATATAAGATATGCTCATTCTAATCCTGGAATTATTAATTTTTCTAGATTTACTACAGATTTTCAGTTGGCAAATCAATTTAGTAAAGTTGCTGCTAGTTACGAGTTTAGAAAACTTACCAAAAGTAATAGAAATATAAACTTTAGGTTATATGCAGGTCTATTTTTAAATAATAACTCAGATCCAAACTCAAACTTTTTTAGTTTTGCTTTAGACAGACCAACCGATTATTTGTTCGATCTTAACTATTTAGGGCGTTCTGAAGCTGATGGTTTGTTTAGCCAACAATTAATAGTTGCAGAAGGTGGTTTTAAATCGCAATTAGATACTGCTTTTGCCAATCAGTGGATTACAACTGCTAATTTTAGTACGTCCATTTGGAGATACATACAAGCTTATGGAGATTTAGGTCTGGTAAAAAATAAATTTAGTAGCGCTAATTTTGTTTACGATTCTGGTATTAGACTTAATCTAGTAGAAGACTATTTAGAAATTTACCTTCCTATTTACTCTAACTTAGGTTGGGAAATTGCCCAGCCAAATTACGACCAACGTATTCGTTTTATAATATCTGTAGACCCACAAGTCTTATTGGGTTTGTTTAGACGAAAATGGTATTAATAAATTCTTATTAAATAGTTAAAAAACTAGTTTATTTTATTAAATTCATTGATTCTGTGTTGATTTATTGGTAATTACTTAAAATTATAACAGTTTTGACTCTTGCAGAACCTCTCTAAATTTACTAAATTTGCAAGACGCAATTCACACCTATATGAATCCTAATTCCCAGTCTAAAACAGAAATTACATTCGATGATTTTAAAACAGAGGTTTTAAAAGATTATAAGCTTGTGGTAACAAGTCGTGAATGTAGTCTGCTAGGACGACGAGAGGTGTTAACTGGTAAAGCCAAGTTTGGGATTTTTGGTGATGGTAAAGAAGTACCGCAAATTGCTTGGGCGAAAGCTTTTGAAAATGGTGATTTTAGGTCTGGTTATTATAGAGACCAAACCTTTATGATGGCTATTGGAGCATTAACTATTGAGCAGTTTTTTGCTGGTCTTTATGCCAATACAGATTTAAAGGAAGAGCCAATGTCAGCAGGTCGCCAAATGGGAGGGCATTTTGCAACACATAGTTTAGATGAAAACGGAGAATGGAAAGATCTAACAGCACAAAAAAATTCTAGCGCAGATATCTCACCTACAGCAGGACAAATGCCAAGATTACTAGGTTTAGCGCAAGCGTCTAAGATTTATAGAAATGTTAAGGGTATAGATACCACAAATTTTTCTAAAAAGGGAAATGAAATTGCTTGGGGAACTATTGGCAACGCAAGTACTAGTGAAGGCTTGTTTTTTGAAACTATAAATGCTGCTGGTGTTTTACAGGTTCCAATGATTATAAGTATTTGGGATGACGAATACGGAATCTCAGTACACGCTAGGCACCAAACCACTAAAGAAAATATTTCTGAAGTTTTAAAAGGATTTAAACGCGAAAAAGATACCAACGGATATGAAATCTTTAGAGTAAACGGTTGGAATTATCCTGAGCTCATAGACACCTATCAACGTGCAGCACAAGTATCTAGAAAGGAACATGTACCAGTAATAATACACGTAAAACAGCTTACCCAACCACAAGGGCATTCTACATCTGGTTCTCACGAGCGTTATAAAAACACAGAACGCTTAGCTTGGGAAACCGAATACGATTGTAATGCGCAAATGCGAAAGTGGATCATTGAGAATAATATTGCTACGGGCGATGAATTAATCGCAATAGAACGCAGTATAAAGAAATCTGTTAGAGAAGGAAAAAAAGCCGCTTGGGCATCATTTATAAAACCAATTAAATCAGAAAAGCTAAGCGCTATCTCATTATTAGATAAATTGGCTAAAGCTAGTACAAATGGTGTTTTTATTACCAAGTTAAAAAATAACCTAGAAAGTATTGATGAGCCTTTACGCAGAGACTTACTATCTGCTACAAGAAAAGCGTTGCGTTATGTCGTATCTGAAGAATTTCCTGAAAAAGTAGCACTTCAAAATTGGATTAGTACGTATATTGAAACGAGTCAACTAAATTACAGTTCGCACCTATACAGCGAATCTGCTTATAAAGCCATGTACCAAAAAGAAGTCTTACCAGCTTATGCAAATGATGCAGAAGAAGTTGATGGACGTGTAATTTTGAGAGATAATTTTGATGTCATTTTCATTAAAAATACTAAGGCTTTAATTTTCGGAGAAGATGCTGGTTATATTGGTGATGTTAATCAAGGTTTAGAAGGATTACAAGAAAAATTTGGAGAATTAAGAGTTGCAGATACTGGTATTAGAGAAGCAACCATAATAGGTCAAGGTATTGGTATGGCAATGCGTGGCTTAAGACCAATTGCAGAAATACAGTATTTAGATTATATTATGTACGCGCTTCAAATTATGAGCGATGATTTGGCCACGCTTCAATATAGAACAAAGGGTCGCCAAAAAGCGCCACTGATTGTAAGAACTCGTGGTCATCGTTTAGAAGGTATTTGGCATTCGGGCTCACAAATGGGAGGAGTCTTAAATCTCATTAGAGGCATACACGTTTTAGTACCTAGAAATATGACAAAAGCTGCGGGATTCTATAACACATTGCTAGAAGGTGATGAGCCAGCTTTAGTAGTAGAATGCCTAAATGGCTATAGACTAAAAGAGAAAATGCCAAGTAATATTGGTGAATTTAAAACTCCAATTGGAGTAGTAGAAACTATTACAGAAGGAGAAGATATTACTTTAATATCTTACGGCTCAACCCTTAGATTGGTAGAGCAAGCCGCTAAAGAATTATTAGAAGTTGGTGTGAATGCAGAAATTATTGATGTACAATCCTTACTACCTTTTGATTTAAATCACGATATCGTAAAAAGTATAGCCAAAACCAACCGTGTTATGGTAATAGATGAAGATGTGAAAGGTGGCGCTTCAGCATACATATTAGATCAAATATTGAATGTGCAAAATGCATTTGAGTATTTAGATAGTGTACCAAAAACGCTTACTGCAAAACCACATAGACCAGCTTATGGTACTGATGGTGATTATTTTTCCAAACCTTCTGTAGAAGATATTTTTGAAGCCGTTTATGATGTTATGCACGAAATGAGCCCTAGTGATTTTCCACAATTGCGATAATCAAGTCCACATAAATAAGTCCAAGTCCATCATTTAAGCGATGGATTTTTTTATATTTATAACCAAAAATCCTATGCTTACAAAACCCGAAAAATCTAAATTACGTATTACTATATTAAGCCATTTAGAGGGTATTGCTGTATCTATTAGCTTGTGCGCTTTATAAAAAAGGGTAATTATAAATTTTAACATGAAGATTGAATCTATCGTTACCATTAAGAAGGAACTAAAACACTTACCTAAGGAGGACTTACTCGAATTGTGTTTACGCCTTGGAAAATTCAAAAAAGAAAACAAGGCATTACTTACGTACTTGTTATTCGAGTCTCACGACGAAGACGGCTATATAGCTAGTGTAAAGACAACTTTAGATGAATTGTTTGAAGCCATAAACACAGATAGCTATTTCTACATGAAGAAAACTATCAGAAAGATTTTAAGGCAAATAAGAGTTTATAGCCGCTATTCTTTAAAAAAATCTACAGAAGTTGAATTGTTGCTCTATTTCTGTGAACAGTTAAATGAACTTAAACCTTCAATTCATAGAAATACAACCTTGAGTAATCTATATGAAAGACAAATACTATCCATCAAGAAAAAGATTAATGTTTTGCATGAGGATTTACAGTATGATTATAATTTGCAATTAGAGGATTTAGAGCGTTAAACTACTAGAATGTTAGAATTTAGGTTTCTCGGTTTCCAAAAATTCAAATTTTCACACACTTAAAACTGCGACTGCCACTGAGACTGCGACTGCAAACTGACTTACTGTTTCTTAGCCTTCTTACTACCTTCATACATCTCATACTTCACCAAACGCGCTTCGAGCTTAGCATTAAAGACTTTTATTTTGCGAGAAGGACGTAAACCTACAAACTTTAGAGCTTCGAGATTAGATGTAATTAGCCAAGCATTCGTGCCTGGATAACCATGCTTTAGTGTTGTACCAATATTTCCGTAAAATTCTTCTACATTCAAATTTTCTAAACGCTCACCATACGGTGGATTAAAAACCATATGTAATTTCTCATCACCAGATTTTCTGGTTTTAAAGAAATCTTCGTGCTGTATATGAATAAATTCATCTAAATGCGCATTCTTAATATTTTCTTTGGCCTTGGCTATAGCAGAAGGCGATTTGTCGTAACCCATTATTTTATGATGAAAATCTCGTGTTTTCTTCAATAAAGACTCTTCAATTTTTTCAAATAGCTCTACATCCCAATCATTCCAGCGTTCAAAAGCAAATTCCTTTCGCATTAAATTTGGAGGAATATTACAGGCAATCATAGCAGCTTCAGCCAACATGGTTCCACTACCACACATTGGGTCCATAAAGTCGGTTTGACCATCCCAACCACTCATCATAATAAGTCCAGCAGCAAGTACTTCATTAATTGGCGCAATGTTCGTAGCTGTTTTATAACCGCGTCTGTGTAAAGATTCACCAGAAGTATCTAAAGAAATGGTACAACGTTGACGATCTATATGTACATTAATTTTTAAATCTGGGAAGCGCAAATCTACATCTGGTCGTGTGCCATCAATATCTCTAAAACGATCTACAATCGCATCTTTGGTTTTTAAAGCTGTGTACTGAGAATGGGTAAATACACTATTATGCACTGTAGCATCAACAGCAAGAGAACCCGTAGCTTTTAGGTAATCTTCCCATTTCATTTTTTTAACGTTCTTATATAAATCGTCTTCTCTAGTAACTCTAAAAGAATGAATAGGTTTTAGAATTTTAATCGCAGTTCTTAGTCCGAGATTAGCTTTGTACATAAAGCCTTTATCACCTTCATAACTCACATTTCGCACGCCTTTCTCTACACGTATTGCTCCGAGTTGTGTCAGTTCTTTTGCTAAAATATCTTCGAAGCCAAATAAAGTTTTGGCTACCATTTTGAAATTATTGTCCATGTGCTAAATAAAATACCTTAAAGTAAGCGCGTTAAGAATTAATTAAAACAACATCAGTTGTAAGATGTATAACTTATTTCAAATCTCGCTTAGCGAGCAAATAGAATGCAAATTTACACTATTTTTGCAGGATGACATCCTAAAATAGAAATAGGACATGTCTTTGCGAAACTTTGATACAAAGTAGTGGCAATCTGTTTAATAATAAGTAGATTATCACGTCCTTCGTCTCCGTGATGACAGCTAGTTTAATTTAAAAGAGAGTCCTGCTTTCGCAGGAAATGTTATGACTAAATCAACTAAACAATGGTACGCATCTTGGTTTGATACACCTTATTACCATATACTATATAAAGATAGAGATTATACAGAAGCGCAATCGTTTATGGACAATCTCACTGATTACCTTAACATTCCTGAGCATGGTAAAATCTTAGATTTAGCCTGTGGCAAAGGAAGACATTCGGTTTATCTTAATAAACTAGGCTATGATGTTATTGGTGCTGATTTGTCTGAGCAAAGTATAAGATATGCTAAACAGTTTGAAAATGATTCACTTAAGTTCGATATACACGATATGAGTAAACCTTATCCGGATACATTCGATGCGGTTTTCAACTTATTTACAAGCTTTGGCTATTTTAAAGATCAGAATTGTAACCTAGAAACTATTAAATCTATTAAAACAGAACTGAATGAATTTGGTTTTGGTGTTATTGATTTTATGAATGTCAATTATATCATCGAAAATCTCGTAGCAGAAGATGTAAAAACGGTTGAAGGGATTGATTTTCATCAAAAACGAAGCATCAAAGACGGTTACATTATAAAAGATATAAGTTTTGAGGCTGATGGTGAAACTTATGAATTCCAAGAACGCGTAAGCGCTTTTACATTAAAAGATTTTCAGACGTTATTTGAGAAAGCAGGTGTTTATCTACTAGATATTTTTGGAGATTATAAATTACGACCATACCATTCTAAAACATCAGAACGCTTAATTATGATCTTTAAGTAAATCGCACAGATGATTAAATACGTACTTCCTGTTGTAGCCATAATAATTGGTGTAATCATTGCTTTTTTAACTAAAAATAAAAAGTCTGTTTCTACCAAACTCCTCTTATCTTTTAGTGGTGCTTTTCTATTAGCACTCACACTTTTTGATCTATTGCCAGAAGTTTACGAAGATCTTGAAGCTAAGCAAACAGGCCTCTTTATAATGTGCGGTATTCTACTACAGATTATTTTAGAGTTTTTCTCTAAAGGGGCTGAACATGGCCATGTACATATTCATAAAAATGATACTGCGTTTCCATGGTTATTGTTTATTAGTTTATGTATTCATAGTTTTTTAGAAGGTTTTCCTATACATGAGCATAACGCTATGGTTTTTGGTGTATTAATTCATAAAATCCCAATAGCAGCTCTTATCACTGCCTTTTTATTGCAATCTAGTTACACGAAACTTCAAATTACAGGCTTCTTAGTTGTGTTTACCGCTATGACACCTTTAGGAACGTTTATAGCAAACACAACTACTTTTTTTCCCGATTATATAGATGTTATAAACGCTATTGTCATTGGCATATTTTTACATATTTCTACAACCATTTTGTTTGAAACTGGTGAAGGCCATAAATTCAATTTGTCAAAGCTAGTCGCTATTTGTTTAGGTATTTTAATTGCTTATTTTATTTAAATATACATTTTTAGAACTTCAACAGAATTGACCTTTACAATTAGAGCTTTAGAATCCATACCAACTGTTATGCGTGCATAATAAAAATATAGTATATTTGACGTTTGTAATAAACTGCGACATTAAGCGCACGCGTGTTGTTGAAGCTTTAACTTAAGAACAGTTTAAAATGCAATCGATACTAAAAAGATATTTATGCAAACCCAACTAACTCAACTCTTAAATATTAAATACCCAATCATACAAGCACCTATGTTTTTGGTTTCTAACGTTGCAATGGTAACTGAAGCTATGGCAGCTGGTATTGCTGGTTGTATTCCAGCTTTAAATTATAGAACTTTAGATGAGCTAAGAGCCGCAATCAAAGAATTGAAGGCTAATAAGGTTGATGGTGGTTCTTATGGCTTTAATCTCATTGTAAACAAATCAAATATCAAATACAAAGGCCAGTTAGAAGTTATTTGCGAAGAAGGTTGCGATTTTATCATCACATCTTTGGGGAGTCCAGAAGAAACAATTCGCCAAGCTCATGCAGTAGGTATCAAGGTTTTTTGTGATGTTACAGATTTAAAATTTGCAAAGAAAGTTGAACAACTCGGTGCAGATGCAGCCATTGCTGTGAATAACGAGGCAGGTGGACATAGAGGAAACTTGACACCTGAGCAATTAACAAGTTTGTTACATAAAGAGTTGTCCATTCCTGTAATTTCTGCTGGTGGAGTAGGTTGCAAAGCAGACATTGATAGAATGTTAAGCTATGGTGCCGCAGGCGTTTCTGTTGGTAGTCCTTTTATAGCCTCAGTTGAAGCTGGTGTGACTGACGAATATAAACAAGCCTGTGTAGATTATGGAGCAAAAGATATTGTTATGACTGAGCGAATTTCTGGTACTCCATGTACTGTTATTAACACACCATATGTTCAGAAAATTGGAACTAAAGCCACTTGGATAGAAAATCTACTCAACAAAAACAAGAGCCTAAAAAAATGGGTGAAAATGGTGCGTTTTTCTATAGGAATGAAAGCCACAGAAAAAGCAGCCAAAAAAGCCACCTATAAAACAGTTTGGGTTGCAGGTCCTAGTATAGAGCACACAAAAGCGATTCTTACCGTAAAAGCTATAGTCGCTAAATTGGTGAGTTAAATAATTAGAGTTTGTCTTATAAATTAAAATGTAATATTCAATGTAATATTCATTTAAGTCCTTAAAATATCTGTTTCAATTAAAAGAACATCTTTTTTAAAGCTAACTTAGCTTCCAGAAGCTAATTAATTAAAAACACCAACATAATTGAGATTAAAACAAACGATAATAACATTACTTTGCTTACTAGGTTTAATAGTTGTGGTACTCCTCTATTGGTCTGTTGGAAGCACAGATAAAGTCTACTCTAAATCGATTATCTATAATATTAATGAAATCGAAACCACAAATTTTAGAGATTATGATTCAGTAGAAGTTTCACCAAGCGATATATATAAAGCGGACGAAATTAAGCAAATCTTTCAAGGAGAACAGTACAGAGCGGCATGGTCTGCAAAAGTAAAAGTACCAATCGTTTTTTTAGACACCTTAAAAGGTGGAATGACCATTCTAAAAGAAGGAGGAGGTAAGCAGACCCATTCATTGAGGTTATTGGGAGCAGATGGCATAACCTACACTCTGAGAAGTGTTAATAAAGACGCACAAGCCTTAATTCCCGAAATTTTAAAATCACTCAATCTAGAAAATATTGTCGTAGATGGTATCTCTGCACAACACCCTTTTGGTGCAATGCTGGCGGCAGAATTATCAGATTACGCTAAGGTTTTACATACAAATCCTCAAATGGTTTTTGTACCAAAGCAGAAAGCATTAAATCAGTTTAATGGCACTTTTGGAAATCGTCTCTATCTGTTTGAATTTGAAACTGAAAGTAAAGTTAATTATACAGATCTTTTCAAGGTCATTGAAATTATAGATACCGAAGATTTACAAGAATTAAAGCTAAAACTAAAAGATAGTTTACACATAGACGAACAGCGTTTAGTAAGAAGCAGATTGTTTGATATGCTAATTGGCGATTGGGACCGACATACCAAGCAATGGGCTTGGGCAATACAAGATTTGGACAGTACGTATAAAGCGGTTCCTGTTGCAGGAGATAGAGACAATGCCTTTCTTAATCTCGAAGGCATTATACCAAATCTGTTATCGCATAAAGATGTCGTAAAAGAATTACGACCGTTTGATAAGGAAATAGATTATATGGAAGGCTACGTATATCCTTTTGATAGGTATTTTTTATTACAAACACCAAAACAAGTTTTTATACAAGAAGCTGAAACTTTGCAAAAACGACTCACCGACTCAGTCTTAGAAAAGTCCTTAGAGGTTTGGCCAAATAATATAAGCGATTTAGATGGACCCGAAATTATTGAAAAAATTAAAAACCGAAGAAAGGATATAAGAGATTATGCCATACAATTCTATAACATCATACAAAAACAAGGCAAGGTTGAATCAATTCTAAAAGGTTCTGAAGATTTGGAGTTAAATACAGAGTTTTTGAATTGTTTTGAGTGTGGTTGATTGTTTGTTTAGAAGCAAGTTGTGCTAAACATTAATTTTTTTTATACCGAATTTATGCGTTCAATATGGCTTCTATTTATGCTTTAAAAAATAATCCTAGCTAAAGTGCAATTCTTCATAAAAGCCTTTGGCACTAAACTTGTTTGTAACAAAATAGTAGAATTTGCTACATATAAATAAACACGTTTAATATTTAAAAGAAAAAGATATGATTCAATTTAAAGGAGCCCTAGTTTTGGGCGCAATTATAGGAGCAGCAGCAGGTGTATTATTAGCACCAGAAAAAGGGAGCGTTACAAGAGATAAACTTAAAAAAGAAGGTGCTGCCATTAAAGATCAATTGGTGGATGACTTTACAGAAGTTAAAGACGATTTATCTAAAGCAGCAATTTCTGGTAAAGATAAATTTAAAGAAGATTTAAAAGAGTTCGCGTCTAAATCTAGCTATAAAACAGAACAAGCGATTACGTTTTTAGAAAAGCAATTAGCGATTCTAAAAGAAAAAAATAAAACGTTACAACAGACAAGCTAAATTAGAGTGTCATTCATAGCGAAGCGAAGAATCTTAAATATATAAGCTAGATGCTTCCGTCATTGCAGTCCTTCTGAATGACATTAATTTTTTGTTATAGTGTTTAGTAACTTGGTTTTTACACCAACCCATTCTTTTTTTAAAATCCCATAGCAACAAGTACTGCGTCTAAAGCCATCATTCATTACGGTGTCTTTACGCAAAACACCTTCTAGAGTTGCACCCAACTTCTCAACAGCACGACGCGATTTGTTATTACGCGCATCAATACGAAATTCTACTTTTTCAAACTCTAAAGTTTCAAAAGCATAGTGCAGCATTAAAAATTTCATATTTGCATTAAGTCCTGTACCCTGAAAATTGTAACCAATCCACGTCCAACCAATGTGAAGCGTTTTGTTTTTCCAATTCACTAGGCCAAAACGTGTAGAACCAGCATATGCTTCTTTTTGTTTATCGTAAATTATAAAGGGAATAGTAGTCTTAGCATTAAAACCATCAATAGCGACTTGCACATAAGCTCTCAATTTCTCTGGAGTAGAAATATCTGATGGAGAATAGAAAATAAGGTCTTTTTCTTGTGCAATTTGTTCTAAGTTAGAGGAGTTACTCAAATTAAGTAAGGTTAGTTTTACTCGGTTGTTTTCTAGTGTTGGTATATTCATAATGTTTTAATTTTTGTCATTGCGTATCATGGTTTTGGGCGCGATGTGGCAATCTGTTTGTTGCTGAGGTTTTCATTTTAAAGAAATGACCACGTCATTGGTTCCTTATTCCTCGTAATGACGTTTCTATTTTTGAAGTTTCAAACCAAATCATTTATATAATCCACATTAACCTCATGCTTACCTTCAAAAGGGAGAAGAGAAACGCTATCTCCAAAAAGCGAATGTGCTCTTTCAGATTCATGTTCTATTCTAGCGGCATCCAAATACTGATCCTTTGTACCATAAATCAATTTCACTATAGTGTCTTCAAACAAATACTTAAAATCTTGAGCAGTCAATTCTTTAGGAATTCCACCAGAATGAATAACTAACTGAGAACATTGTATTTTTCGTTTACTGATATAACGCAAAGCCACACTAACACCTTGCGAATACCCAAAAACGATGAGTTTCATAGTTTTAGGAATGTTTTCAGACGCCAAGACAGCATCAAAATAATTTAGAATATTATCCATTCCGACTTCAGTAGCATCTCGCGTGAGCCAATTAGCACCAACATGCATTTTTGGCTGAATGTAATATTTGCTAGGAGCCTGTGGAGCAATAATATAGTTTTCTTCGGCATTTAAATCCTTAAAATATTTCAAGAAATAGCGACTAAGGTAACCCATACCATGACAAACCAACCAAACAGTTTTTGTGTGCTCGGTAAGTTGGTTTAAAGTAGAGTAGGAGTTACTGGTTGTATATGTGATTTCTTTCTCTTGTGAATCCATTATTATTGGGAGTTTCAGTATTTTTGTATCAAATGATAAAATTACTCTTTTTCTATGCAATTATCTAAAGAAGACATGTTAGCAAAAGCTAATGCTGCAAGTAAAAATACCTTGATGGAAACCTTAAGTATTGAGATTGTGGACTTTGGCGATGACTTCCTTGTAGCAAGAATGCCTGTGACTTCAAAAGTGCATCAACCAGACGGAGTTTTACATGGAGGTGCAACAGCTGCTTTAGCTGAAAGTGTGGGTAGTTTTGCGTCGCATATTTTTATAGATACAGAAAAACTATTTGTGCGTGGTTTAGAGATTACTGCCAATCATCTTAAAAGTGTTAGCGAAGGTTATGTCTATGCAAAAGCCACATTTTTGCACAAAGGCAGAACAACACAGTTGTTAGATATTAGAGTTACGGACGACGCAGATAACTTGGTTTCAATCTGTAGATTATCTACAATTTCACTTCCTAAAAATAAATAGAGAATGAATGAAGATTCATTTTTTGAAAATTTAGAAACGCAATACGCTAAGGAGTTACCTTTTGTAGTCTATAGCAGACCCATTAATTCTATTATAAAATGTTGGTTGCAGAAGGATGACAGTTTGCACAAAACCGAAACCTTTAGTGAAAGTGGATTTGTATTTGCTCCTTTTGATTTTAAAAATCTAAGTATTGTTTTACCAGAAGCGCATTGTGATTTTTCTAGTTTAGAAATAAGTGACTTAAAAATTAATAAAGAAACTAAAGACGCTAGTATTTCGTCAACAAACAAAAACCCGCACATTAATTTAATTTCTAAAGGCATTGAAACTATTAGGAATGGAGAGCTTAAAAAAGTAGTTTTGTCTCGTTACGAAATTAAAGAATTTGAGGATCAAAACCCGATTTTAATTTTTAAAAGACTTCTTAATACTTATAAAAATGCGATGGTATATTGTTGGTATCATCCTAAAGTAGGTTTGTGGCTGGGAGCGACTCCAGAATTGTTGTTTAAAGTTGAAGGCAAACAACTAACTACCATTTCGCTAGCAGGTACGCAATCTTATAAAGAAAATTCTGAGCCTACTTGGACGACCAAAGAAATTGAAGAGCAACAGATTGTAACCGATTATATTACCAAGCAAATAGAACCGTACACAAAGCAAATTAATATATCTGAAGTTGAAACAATTAGAGCAGGGAATTTATTACATCTCAAATCTCGTATTATCAGTTTAATTGACGATTGCTCTAATTTAAAATCTATCATTGAAGCCTTACATCCCACACCAGCTGTTTGTGGATTGCCTAAGGAAGCGGCTAAAGATTTCATATTGCAGAATGAAAATTATAATAGAGAATATTACACTGGTTTTCTTGGTGAACTCAATTTAAAGACATCCAAAACAAGAAATACGAACAGACGTAATGTAGAAAATAGTGCTTACACTGTTGTAAAAACGCAATCTAATTTTTACGTTAATTTACGATGCATGCAAATAAAAGAAAGTAAAGCATTTATCTATGTAGGTGGCGGAATTACCAAAGCTTCTAACCCAGAAAAGGAATGGGAAGAAACCGTGAATAAAACCAAAACTATTGGTAATGTACTTCGCTAAGAACGTATAGATTTTCTATATTTGTAGATACATGAAGCATTCCAGAATTCCCTTATCTCAAAGCGTTGTCACGCTATGTAAAACCCATAATGTTAAGCATATTGTAATTTCTCCAGGAAGCCGAAATGCTCCGCTTACGATTGGTTTTACTCACGATAATTTTTTTAAATGCTACAGCATAGTTGATGAGCGTTGTGCTGCGTTTTTTGCTATGGGAATCTCACAACAAACTAAAGCACCTGTTGCTGTGGTTTGTACGTCAGGTAGTGCATTACTTAATTATTATCCTGCAGTTGCTGAGGCTTATTATAGTAATATTCCGTTGGTGGTTTTATCTGCAGACAGACCAAAACACTTAGTAGATATTGGTGATGGGCAAACCATAAAACAAAAGAATGTCTATGGTGAGCATGTATTATACAGCGCAAATCTAAAACTCGATTTAAAAGACGAAGAGAACAAGGACGAAGCCAAAGAATTACCAATATTTAAGAACCTTGAAAATAAACTCGAACGCTTTATAGGTATTCAAAAAGATATACAAACGTACAATGAATCTGAGATACATAATGCGTTAACACTTTCAAATTTAAAATCTGCACCAATTCATATTAATATTCCATTTGACGAGCCATTATATGAAACGGTTAATGAACTTTCAATAAAACCAAGGCCTTTCAAACATGAGAGTAGGCTAGAAGAGGTAGATGATTTTGAAATCAAAAGCTTGTTAGATATTTGGCATAGCGCTAAGCGAAAAATGATTCTGGTGGGTGTACTGCAACCTAATTCTATTGAAGAAAAATGGATTGAGCAGATAGCAGATGATGACAGTATTTTGGTGTTTACAGAAACGACATCTAATTTACATCATCAAGACTTTCTGCCAGGTATAGATAAGATGATTGCTCCTTTAGATGAGGTCGATTTTAAAGCACTACAACCAGATATTTTACTAACGTTTGGTGGCTTGGTTGTGTCTAAAAAGATAAAGGCATTTCTTCGTAAGTATAAACCAAAACATCATTGGCATGTTGATTTATTTAGTGCTAATGATACGTTTTTCTGTTTAGACAAACATATTAAGTTATCACCAAATACTTTTTTAAGTGCCTTTTTACAGCAAGTAACACATCATACAAAAAGTGATTATAAAGCGATTTGGTTGGGAGTTAGACAAAAACGACGTAAGCTTCATGATGCGTATTTAAATACGATTTCGTTTTCAGATTTTTCAGTTTTTAATAGCATTCTAAAATTAATTCCAAAACATAGTATATTACAAGTAGGTAATAGTTCGGCAATTAGATACACGCAATTATTTCAACTTAGAAAAAGTATAGACGTATTTTGCAATAGAGGCACGAGTGGAATTGATGGCAGTACAAGCACAGCTATTGGCAGTGCAGTTGCTTCAGATAAACGCGTTACATTTATAACAGGTGACCTTAGTTTCTTTTATGATAGCAATGCCTTGTGGAATAATTACATTCCAAATAGCTTTAGAATTATTGTTATAAATAACGAAGGAGGAGGTATTTTTAGAATCTTACCAGGGCATAAAAACACAGAAAATTTTGATACGTTTTTCGAAACCAGACATCATTTAACTGCACAACAACTCTGCAAAATGTATGGTATTGACTATGTTAAAGTTAATAATGAGATGAAATTAAAAAATGAGTTGGAAACTTTTTATAACGATGGTAAACAACCAAAGTTATTAGAGATTTTGACGCCTTCTACAATTAATGACGAGATACTTCTTAATTATTTTAAGCATATAAAATGAAAGAATGATAAAGAACTGTTAAGAAGTGACCTTTTGAGTTTTGAGGTGTCTAAAAAATACTTACCTTTATTGGGACAATTTATTAACTAAAAAAAATAATTTTATCATGAGTAAAAGAGATGACTTAATCGTAAAGTACGCGGCTGACTTAAAAGACAAATGTGGTGTTAAGCCAGATATGGATTTATTAACTAAAGTAACTGTTGGTTTAGGACCATCAATTTATAATAAAGATTCTTCTACGGTTTCTGGTTCTGATGAGAAAGAATTAGCTACGGTAAAAAACAACTATTTAATTAAGAAATTAGGCTTAAAAGATAGTGCGGATTTAGATAAAGCCATAGCTTCTGTAATGGACACTTACGGACAATCTAACAGAAATAAATATAGAGCGGTAGTTTATTATTTATTATGTGTACATTTCAAAAAATCATCTGTTTATTAGTAGATAGATTTAAAATATTAAAAAGCGCTATAATGATCATTATAGCGCTTTTTCTTTATGCTAATTTCATTTCTATATCTAATGAATATGAATACCTTTGTAACATGATACATTTAGGCGAATACAATACGCTCGAAATTTTAAGAGATACAGAACCAGGATTATTTTTAGGTGATGGTAATGATGCTGAGGTTTTATTGCCAAACCGTTATGTACCAAAAGTTTTTGAAATAGGTGAGAAGATTGAAGTCTTTGTCTATTTAGATAATGAAGAACGACCAGTAGCAACCACAGACCAACCGTATATAAAAAATGGTGATTTTGCATTGTTACGTTGCAACCAAGTGACCAATTTTGGTGCTTTTTTAGATTGGGGTTTAGTAAAAGAATTGTTTTGTCCTTTTAAAGAACAAGCTTTTAAAATGAAAGCAGGCGGATGGTATTTGGTGTATTGTTACTTGGATGAAGAAAGTGAACGCCTTGTTGCTTCGAGTAAAACAAATAGTTTTTTAGATAATGAAGAATTAACGGTTGCTCAGTTTGATGAGGTGGATTTAATCGTTTCACATCCTTCGGAATTAGGTATGAATGTTATCGTTAACAAAACCCATTTAGGCTTAGTTTTTAAGGATGATATTTTTAAGGATATAAGTGTTGGAGATAGACTAAAAGGTATCGTTAAAAAAGTGCGTACAGATAATAAGTTAGATATTTCATTAAATCAAATCGGTTATAGAAATATAGAACCCAATGCAGAACATATTTTAAATGAATTGCATGATAATAGCGGTTTTATCCCATTACACGATAAGTCAAATCCCGAAGCTATTAAAGCGCAACTTCAAATGAGTAAAAAAAGTTTTAAGAAGGCGATTGGCTCACTTTATAAAGAGCGTCAGATTGAAATTAAAGAAGATGGAATTCACTTAAAATAGCAATAATTATTTCCTTATTTTTACGTCCAAATTAAAACAGATGAGTCAGATAGATTGGAAAGTCGCCAAATCTTATGAAGATATAACTTATGCTAAATGTAACGGAGTTGCTAGGATTGCATTTAATCGACCTGATATAAGAAATGCGTTTCGCCCTAAAACTACATCTGAACTCTACGATGCATTTTACGATGCAAATGAAGATGTAAATATTGGAGTTGTACTGCTTTCTGCAGAAGGGCCTTCATCTAAAGATGGTATTTGGAGTTTCTGCTCTGGTGGAGACCAAACTGCGAGAGGAAAGCAAGGCTATGTAGGTGAGGATGGTTATCATCGTTTAAATATTTTAGAAGTTCAGCGTTTAATTCGTTTTATGCCAAAAGCTGTTATTGCAGTGGTTCCAGGTTGGGCAGTTGGTGGAGGCCATAGTTTACATGTCGTTTGTGATTTAACACTAGCGAGCAAAGAACATGCTATTTTTAAACAAACCGATGCAGATGTTACAAGTTTTGATGGTGGTTACGGCTCAGCCTATTTAGCTAAAATGGTAGGCCAAAAAAGAGCAAGAGAAATCTTTTTTTTAGGTCGTAATTATTCTGCGCAAGAGGCTTATGATATGGGAATGGTAAATGCTGTTATTCCGCATGCTGAATTAGAAAATACCGCTTACGAGTGGGCTCAAGAAATTCTAGAGAAATCACCAACATCCATAAAAATGCTAAAATTCGCTATGAATCTTACAGACGATGGTATGGTTGGTCAGCAAGTATTTGCAGGTGAAGCTACACGATTAGCCTATATGACAGACGAAGCCAAAGAAGGAAGAGATGCATTTTTAGAAAAAAGGAAACCTAATTTTCCAAAAAAATGGATACCATAATCTTATTATAATTTACATGAGAAAACTTAAACCATGGCTTTCTGCTATGCGCCTCAGAACCCTACCGCTCTCTGTTTCCGGAATTATTTTAGGGACCTGTTTCGCCTATTACAACGGCCATTTTAGTCCTTGGGTATTAGTTTTGGCCATTTTAACCACTATTAGTCTGCAAATACTATCTAATTTGGCAAACGATTTTGGAGATAGCGAGAATGGTGCAGATAACGATGAGCGTGTAGGTCCGCTGCGCGCTGTGCAGAGTGGCGAGATTACACCAGATGAAATGCTCGATGCTATAAAATTTAATATAATCGTAGTTATTATACTTACGCTTTCACTCATTTGGGCAGCTTTTGGCCCAACTAATTTTCTTTTTTTATTACTTTTTATCTTTCTTGGCGGTATGTCAGTCTATGCAGCATTAAATTATACAATGGGAGATTCACCCTATGGTTACAGAGCTTTAGGCGATGTGTTCGTCTTTATCTTTTTTGGACTCATCAGTACAATAGGTAGTTATCTATTATATATGCATACCATTGACCATGTGGTTGTGCTTCCTGCAATTGCTTTAGGTCTTTTAAGTGTTGGTGTACTTAACTTAAATAATATGCGAGACCTAGATGCAGATGCCAATGTCGGTAAAATAACATTAGCCGTTAAGTTGGGTATAGAGCGTGCCAAAAAATATCATTTTGTACTTATTGTTGGTGCCATGATAATAACAGTAATATTTTCAATATTGTATTATGTAGAGCCTTATAATTTTATGTATCTCTTGGCTTTTATTCCTTTAATTTTTCACCTTAAAAAGATTAAAACCGCTAATGCACCTGATGATTTTGACAGTCAATTAAAAGTCTTAGCACTATCCACATTTCTATTTTCTTTACTTTTAGGAATTGGGTACGTTTTGTATTAAATTTAAGAAGTTTATACTTTAAATTTTATAAAGATGAAAATTACATTTTACGGTCATGCTTGTTTGGGCATTCAAATTAAAGATATACATATTCTTGTTGATCCATTTATAACAGGTAACGAAAAAGCATCGGCAATTAATATAGATACTATTAAAGCCGATTATATTTTAATAACGCATGCACACCAAGATCACACCTTAGATGTTGAAGCAATTGCAAAACGTACTGAAGCCGTCATTATATCTAATTTCGAAATTGTTACACATTACCAGAACTTAGATTTTGAAGGTCACCCAATGGCTCATGGTGGCTCTTGGGATTTTGAATTTGGCAACGTTAAATATGTTAATGCCATACATACGTCTTCATTTCCAGATGGAAAGTATGGTGGTCAGCCAGGAGGATTTATTATAGAAGGCGAACACAAAAACATATACATAGCAGGAGATACAGCCTTAACTATGGATATGAAACTTATACCTATGTTCACAGAATTAGACTTAGCCATCTTACCCATTGGAGATAATTTTACGATGGGAGTAAATGATGCAATTGTGGCAAGTGATTTTATAGAATGTGATAAAATCTTAGGCTACCATTACGACACATTTGGCTATATTGAAATAGATCACGAAGCGGCCAAACGCAAATTTTTTGATAACGATAAGGATTTAATGCTGTTAGAGATTGGAGAAAGTGTTGAGTTGTAAAACTAATTTAGCCGTATCTTTGCATTTGTATGAAAATCAACAAACTTTCAGATTGGCTACCAACAACTAATAAAGAAGTAAAAATTCGAGGTTGGGAAGAATTAGATGTGATTCTATTTAGTGGAGACGCTTATGTAGATCATCCATCTTTTGGACCAGCAGTTATTGGTCGCATTTTAGAAAGTTATGGATTAAGAGTTGCTATAGTTCCGCAACCGAGTGTCAACGATAATTTACAAGATTTCACAAAGTTAGGAACACCAAAATTATTCTTTGGAGTTACTGGAGGTTGTATGGACCCTATGGTGAGCAACTATACAGCAAGTAAAAAACGTCGTGATAAAGATGCGTATACACCAAATGGAGATAAAGGGTTTAGACCAGATTATGCTACCTCTGTGTATTCAACTATTTTGAAAGAAAAATTCCCAGATGTACCAATTTTAATTGGTGGTATTGAAGCCTCTCTGCGTCGTGTAACACATTACGATTACTGGAGTGACAAACTCATGCCTACAATTTTAGAAACTTCTAAAGCAGATATGTTGGTTTACGGTATGGGAGAACAACCCTTACGAGAAGTTGTTGAGCTACTTCAAAAAGGAGTGCCTTTTTCGAGTTTAAGAACTATAAAACAGACCGCCTTTTTGGTCGCTAAGGATGAAAGCATTCCTAAAAATAAAAATTGGGACGATGTAGAAATTGAATCGCATGAGGTTTGTTTAAAGAACAAAAAGAAATTTGCTTCCAACTTTAAAGTTATAGAGCAAGAATCTAATAAACTTAAGGCCAGACGAATTTTTCAAAAAGTAAAGGGTAGAACATTGGTGATTAATCCACCATTTCCAACCATGTTAGAAGCTGAAATTGATGCCTCTTTCGAGTTGCCTTATACAAGATTACCGCATCCTAAATATAATAAGCGTGGACCTATTCCTGCGTTTGAAATGATTAAGTTTTCTATTAATATTCATCGTGGATGTTTTGGAGGTTGTAGTTTTTGTACGATTTCCGCACATCAAGGAAAATTTATTGCAAGTCGAAGCAAAGAATCTGTTTTAAGAGAAGTTGATATAGTGGCTAATATGCCAGATTTTAAAGGATATTTATCAGATATTGGTGGCCCTTCGGCTAATATGTATAAGATGAAAGGGAAGGTACAATCTATTTGCGACAAATGTGTGGCACCTTCTTGTATTTCGCCTGTAATTTGTAGTAATTTAGATACATCTCATAAGCCCTTAACCGAATTGTATCAAGCAGTAGATAAACACCCTAAAATAAAAAAATCATTTATTGGAAGTGGAATTAGACATGATATGTTAGTTCCCGAATTCAACAAAAATGCAGATCCGAAGGAATTAGATGATTACACTGAAGAGGTAATGACAAAGCATATTTCTGGACGATTAAAAGTCGCGCCAGAACATACATCTGACCCAGTTTTAAAATTAATGCGTAAACCATCGTTTACCTATTTTCATAAGTTTAAAGAACGTTTCGATAAGATTAATATAAAGAAGAATTTGAAGCTTCAGCTAATTCCCTATTTTATTTCTAATCATCCAGCCTGCGAGGTAGAGGACATGGCAAATCTTGCTGCCGAAACAAAAGACATGGGATTTCAACTAGAGCAGGTTCAAGGGTTTACACCAACACCAATGACGGTTGCTACTGTGATTTATTATAGTGGCTATCATCCTTACACATTAAAACCAACCAAGACTCCCAAAACCAAAAAAGAAAAGGATGAGCAACACCGTTTTTTCTTTTGGTATAAAAGAGAAAATAAAGATTGGATTAGAAAAACTTTAAATAAAGTAGGCCGAAAAGATTTGGTAGAAGCCTTAGTGCCAGATAAAGAAAAAAGTTCTTGGAAAAGTATTAAACCTAAAGCTGTAAAGCATACGTTTGATGATGCCATACCTGTAAGCCAGTCGCGTCGTAAAAAGAAGCGTCGATCTAAAAAGAAAAGGCGTTAATATGTTGAACTCTTAATGATAAAACTTCACGTGATACATGAAAATAACGACTATCTCGTTGTAAATAAATCTGCAGGACTGATCACAGAAAAAAGTCCTTACGAAGCCATCACTGTAGAGACTCAAGTGTATCATTATCTTCTAAAACATAAGCGGAAACCTTATATTGGTATTATACATAGATTAGACCGAGTGACAAGTGGTGTTTTAATTGTTGCTAAGAAAAAGAGCATTCTTGTAGCATTTAATAGTTTATTTAGTAGTCGTAAAGTTCAAAAAACGTATTTGGCAATTGTTGAGAATAAGCCTCCCAAGACTAAAGGCACTTTAGTTAATTTTTTAGTGAAAAACAATAAAGAGAAACGCGCAGATATAGTGCCGTCTAAATCAAAAATGTCCCTAAACTGCTCACTTTCCTACGAAGTTATAGGTCAAAATGATTTTGGTTATCTATTAGAAGTTAAACCAAAAACAGGTCGTTTTCATCAAATTAGAGCACAATTAGCACATGTGGGATTGGCAATTGTTGGTGACGAAAAATATGGCTCTGACCAAAAATATGTTCCGCTTTCTATTTGTCTGCATGCTTGGAAATTAACGTACGAAGAATTTGACACTAAGGAGATAAAAACCTTTGAGGCGAGTTTACCAGATAATGTGTATTGGAGGTTTGGTTCTGCTTTGAATTATTAATTTTGCTTTCTAGAAATAATGAGCTTATTAATGTTATTAATACAAATGATCGCTTAATAAGAAAAAGTTAATGGAGAATTGGAGAAAGGAGATTTCTATTTTAACCGAAAATAATGTCATCTTATTTTTCGTGTTTATCTGTGGCTAGCGTGTAAATTTTGAAATTATTTTCGGATAAGCACGAGCCGAATTTTTTAACTTTTCTTATTATCTATTATTAATAAGCCAAATTAGAAAATTTGGCGGACTTGCACATATGGCTTAACTTCTATTAGGTAACTAACTACCTATGAGCTATATGCATTGTTATTTAACGTTTTTTACCGTTTCTTTAAGTCAAATCCTAAATTCAGTTGTAACATTATAGGCCAGATATTCCAATTTCCTTTTGTGTCGATATAAAACTGTGGTCCAACGTCAAAGAGTAAATGAAAATTCTTTCCATATTTCCTTTGAACTCCCCAAGTTGGTCCACATGCGAAATCAAAGTCAGAAGTCCGATTTACATTTTCAGCTATTGAATTTCCACGAGCTATTAGTCTAAAAGACACAAAATTCCCAGAGTTATTTTCTATATTTCTGTCTTTTCCATTCCTTTTGTTCAGGTTATAAAACCATTTTTGTTGTAAATCAAAAAACGGGCTGATTATATAAATAAATCCACTACCACCAAAAGTCAAGTCAGGATATCCTCCGCCATAACCTATTCCAAGTGCTGAACAAAATGTCAAGTAATGTTCAGTCGGAATTTCCAATTCAATTGCTGGATTCAAAAAATTCACACGCCAAACTTTTTCTGTTTCAATTTTGTTATTTATTGTTTGTCCAAATAATGAACTCACTAAAAATTCTGTCCCAATGTTTTGTTTCTTTTTCTTTATCCTTTTCCACATATCCGTGATTACAATCAATACAAACATCAAAAGTTAAATTCTCTTTTCTTTTTTGCATAAACTGAATCGGAAGTAAATATGCTGTTTCAATAGGCGTACTTTCGTCTTTTGTTCCAAAAACCGCATAAATTGGAATATCAATAGCTAGTAAATCATCAATAGGTGGCTTTTCATACGAAGACCATCTTTTATTAGTAAATCCAAAATGGTCAATTTCGGTAGAATTAGGATTTTTAATTACTGATTCATACCAATCTATTATTCCCATAATGTTGTTGTGCGCTAACGAATCTGATTGTTTTCCTTGAAGCGTTTCAATTCGATTAAAAAGTGAAAATTCATAGAAGTTATTCAGCACATTTCCAGACCAAAACCCCAAATGGGTAATATTTTTATTTTTATTAGCAAGTGATGCTCCTATTACCGCTCCTTCAGAATGACCATAAACTATTATTTTTTCTGAATGTGAAAGATGATTCTTTATGATATGTTTTATGGATAAGTCGAGCTGTTTTACCCTGTACTCAAGATAGTTTTTTTCGTAATAACCTTTCGGTACTTTAATATTAGCTTCATCAAAAAGACCTTCCATGTTTGGTTTAGGAATAATTACATAGGTGTATGTTGAGTCTAAATTTTTAAAGTCATCCCTAAACCAGCGAGAATAAATGATTTTGTCGTTTTTTGTAGTATATGAAAAAATTGGATTAGCATCAGTACCTTGAATGAAAACGACCAAATTCTGAGGTTTTTTCTTATAATTTTTTAAATAATATGTAATTGTATCTTTTCCCTCAATGATTTGTTCTTGTAAAAAGTCAAAACTATCTAATGCTTTATCAATAGTAGGTAAATTAATTTGCGCAAAACTTATGCAAGACATAAAGATTAGTAGGGAAGTTAAATTTTTATTCATTACGTGTGTATTTAATTAATAAGGCGTTATTAGGTTGAGTGATTTTGGATAGCGTTATTTAGTTTCTACTTGCATTTTTATTTTATTGATCATATTGGCAAACTCATCTGTAAACTGTATTGGATAATTCTCCTCATTTTTTCTAGATAAATTTATATAATCAGACATAAAGTATATAGGGTCTTTTTCTAAATATTCCATAAGTATTTGTTCTCCTTTGTCATTTATTAAGGCGGTTATCATTTTTTCTCCGGCGTAATATGCAGGATTATTCCAATTCCAATCGAATAAAAGTTGGTAAATAGCTTCTGCATCTGCCTTATCTTGATTTTTATATAAATCCAAAATAGTGGAATTTAATAAATAATTTATCCCTTTAATTCTATATTTATTTACAATAGCTTGATCATAAAGTTCTTTTATGTGAGGATGATTCTGCTTGTCGGTATCTGGATGTTCATAGTAATCAATATTTGAACTAATATACTCTGCAGTACCTTCTAAAAATATATGTTTTATCATTCCATAAGCATATATAAAAGCTAAATCCGCCTCTTGAAGTTTTCTAGCGATAGGTTCAGAATTATATAATATACTTTGAATATTATGAAATAACTCATGCTTACAAGTAAGATAGATACTTTTCATATCTTGACGATATAAATGTGTGCCAATGTATAAATTATCGCCATCTCCCAAAGTAAAACCAGAAGAGTTTCCACCCATTAATAGAAATACATTAAATACGTATTTTTTATTTGGATTAAGATATTTTTTATAAGATTCAATTAATTCAGATGTAATTGAAGACTGTTCACTTTCTATATCTGCTATAAATTCTCGCCATTTTTTAATATTTCTACTAATTGATTCGTATTGGAAATTTTGATATTTTTTATCAAAAATTTTTTGATTAGCATCTTTAATTGCTTCTATAATTATATCATTGTTTTCATTAATTTTCCTTAATAATGCTTTACTTCCTTCTAAATCCGCGAAAGCTCTCAATTCTTTTTCGTTTATATTTTTCTTTTCAAGAAGATTTAATGTTTGCTTTGCATTTTCAAAATCGAAATTGATTGAGATTTCTTGAGAGAATAAATGGAGTTGGCAAAGAAAAATTATTATAAAAATAGATGTACGTTTCATTTCAATATTGTTATTAGTTAATTACTATTTATATAGACGAGATTTATGACTAAATGGTTGTCTACCACCTTGTAAAATTCATCTTAGCATAAGTATTTACTCTGCTTTAATCATTTAGGAACAAATAAAAACGTTGTTGTATTTGGCTAATAGCATGCTAATTTTTAAATCTTTTCTATTTGTTCTTTAGGTCAAACCCTAAATTTAATTGTAGCATTATAGGCCAGATATTCCAATTTCCTTTTGTGTCGATATAAAACTGTGGTCCAACGTCAAAGAGTAAATGAAAATTCTTTCCATATTTCCTTTGAACTCCCCAAGTTGGTCCACATGCGAAATCAAAGTCAGAAGTCCGATTTACATTTTCAGCTATTGAATTTCCACGAGATATTAGTCTAAAAGACACAAAATTGCCGGAGTTGTTTTCTATATTTCTGTCTTTTCCATTCCTTTTGTTCAGGTTATAAAACCATTTTTGTTGTTCGTAATGTTGTTTTCAAATATTGGGTAACTTATTTTATTCCCTTACTGTTGAGCATAACGGTCTAGCATAAGAAAAGTAGCGGATTAAAATGCACTAATTTTTCGGTTAAACACAGACCATAGTTATATTTACTTGCTTTCGTTTTAGCGATAAAATCGCTATTATTTTATACATTGTTGTACAAGGTTATTTTAGATATTCATTTAAATACGCATCAAAAGGTTTGTTTTCTGTAAAAATGGTTTTCTGATAATCTATCTTTAATTTTTCGAGAACTCGTGTTAAATTAAAGCCTATTGAATAGTAATAAGCATTAAATGTATTATACATCCAAGTTTCTTTTTCTAAATCATAATCTTCATACCTGTTAACAATATATTTATTATCAATCTTTTGTAAATTAATATTATAATCAGCAGCTTTTAAATGTGATTTTACACGATATTCGATATACCTTGCAGTACCTTCAGATTTAGAAAGACTACCTTCTAGTTCGGATATATCTATTTTAAATTCACTTTTTACCCTAGCAATTCTTTTACCCTTATCTTTTAAATATTTAGAAATATAAATTTTAATACTATCATTATTATTGTCTTTAATAATTTTTAATAATGACGCATTTTCTAATTCTACACTTTTACTAAACCAGTCTTGATTATCATAAAAAGAATGCAACGTATCTCTTTTAAATTCTTTTTGACTATGCAGTTGTTGTTTACGAAATTTTTTAAATTTTCGTTGATATTGATGAAACATTTCGTGAATTACCATTGACATCCATTCTTCAGTATCTTTAACATCAGGAATAAACTTTTCAGTTAATTCTACATCACTAAACATTCCCAATGTGTTTTGGTAATCTAATGCTAACGTGTCTGTAGGATTATATGTCACATACATGTAAAGTTTTGTTGTGTCAATTTTTTTAGAAAAGCCAATTTCTACATTTGAATTATTACCTTCATAAGGTGATATATCTATCTTATCTTTCAATTTATCATTAGCATTTATTGTATAAAGACCATTTTTCGTGTAATAAAGCATTGGGCCAAAAAGAGTTTCTCTGTTAAAATCTGTCCAGTATTGTTTTGCTACACTCTGTTTTGTTTTTGTTAAATAATCTATTCTTTCACAAGTTAAATTAGTCTTCTTTTCTTGGCAACTTATCAATCCAATTATGCTTATAGTACATATTAATATTTTTTTCATTTTGAGAATTTAGTTTTTTTATTTTAAAGTTTTAGAACGTTGTTCCCATAAAATTAAAATATCAATATCTACTTTAAGGCCATCAAAATAATGCCCATTACCTTCATCAACAAATATAATTGAACCTTCTTCAACATCTATTGTATCTGTATCCATAACGAATTTACTATTCCCAGAAGTGATAATATTTAATTCTTGCCAAGGATGTACGAGTCTACTATCTCCATCAATTGTTTGAGGTAACATATACATCCCAAAAATGACATTAGAATATCTTATAAATGGATTCCATGTATTGGCTTCTGAAATTCTAGATGCTTCAATATTAGATTCAGAAAAATATTTCCAATTTGGGGTTTTTGAGTCTGAAGCCAACACCATACTTACTAATACTATTTTTAATGGCTCGTCACTTTTGTTGATATATAATTCTGAACCTTTCTTAACAAATATCACATCACCTTTATTAAAACGCTGTTCTATATTTTTCACTTTTGCAGTACAAACACCAGAATAGAGATAATAAATATTATCAGATTTAGCTTTTCTTTTAAATGAGTCTCCTTTTTCTAATTCTATATAAGTGCCTTTCATAGAATTTTCATTCATGAAATCTATTTGATTTAGTTTTTTTGTTGCCAATGTATCAGAAAGCTCAGAAATTTCCCAAGCTTTATATGCAGAACCTTTATGTTGATAACCATCGGAGCTAAGTTCTTCTACACTAAAACTTAAATCCTTAATTGTGAGACAAAAAGTTAGCACTAATATTATTATTCCACTTATTCCAAAAATCAGTTTATTCCTCATTACTATTTTTCTAGTTTTATGTTAGCTAATTGAGATTAATAATTTGAATTTGTAGCGGCTATTTTTTCAAAAATAAGATTATGTATTCCGTCGGTGACCATTGAAAAACCTATGATTTCACCAGATTTATGTCGAAGAAATTTTAATGCATTAAAGAACATTGAGGTGCTTGTAAACACATCTTTTTTAACTGGTCTTAATGTAATGTCATTATGATTAAAGTTATTAGCAATTAACTTACCATCTTTAATGCTAAACGAGAACAATGATCCATATTCCTTATTGTAATATGTTCCTGCATAGGGTTGTAGCTCTTTTAAAGACAGGTTTACAGGCTCATAGCGTTCCATAATATCTGCTCTACTCTTATTAAATGTAAAGAAGAGCGTCGTGTCCTTTCCCTCCTTTTTAAACCTAAATATTCTATTAGCTTCCATTTTTGCGTACTGTTGAAAGGTGTCATCGGCAAGAGGAACCAAGGTTTGATATCTATTCTTAGGACTAAACAGCCATTTTGTACGTAATGTATCATTTTCGACAAATAGTTCTGAGGCATAACCTTCTTTAAACCAGTAATGTCCTTCAAAAGTTTTAAGTTTTTTAGTACTTAGTTTCTTGATTTTTTTAGCCTTAAAATTAATCATAGCTGGTTCAGTATATAGATTTTCAACTAGAGGGCTCAGCACACCTTGAGCCAAAGCGCCATTGTATTGGTTGCTGTTTCCTAAGGCAAAGGAAATAATATTTTGATCTATATAGCGAAATACGTTAGTACCATAGCCACCTTGTAATCCATAGTTCCAAAATATGGGAAGACCTCTTTCTGGATGTGCAAATTCACGTCCTATGGCCATTTCTCCCCAATAATAAACAAACGTTTTGCCATTATCAAGTTGTACAGGTGTATCTAACCTTTGAATTAGCCTTCCAATCTTACCTTGAGGGTTTGTATAGTTTAGATACCATTTTGCGAGATCTTCAGCAGAGCTATATACATTAATAGCACCTACAACACTACTAATAACTTCAAGCTTCTTATAATCCTCACCGTCTCCTTTTTGATAAGGTTGTGCCACATTATTAAGAATAGCATTGCTATTATCTCTGACTACTGAATGTCTCATTTCAAGAGGTTCAAAAATGTTTGTTTTAACAAAATCAGCAAAAGATTGTCCAGAACTTCTTGCTACAATTTCTGCCATTAAAACAGATTCTGTAATAGATTCATGAAACGAAAAATAGGTTCCTGGTTGGTATGAAAGTTGTTTTTGAGATGCTATTAATTTTAAAGCCTTTGATTGAGTTGTTATTGTCATACAACCATTAACCATATAGTTTACACGATTTATATCATACAGACCACTAGAGTGATTAAGCAAATGGTTTATTGTTATTATGTGTTCATATTTAGGAAATTCGATCAAATACTTCCGGATATCATCATTTGAAGAGATTTTTCCTTCTTCCAACAAAAGTAGAATAGCTAATGTTGTAAACTGTTTGGACAACTCGCCAAGTTGAAATTTGGTTTGTGTTGAAATTGATAGATTGGTTTCAATATTGGCGCTCCCAAAGCCTTTTAAATAAATAATTTTTCCATCTTTAATTACTGTTGCAGCTCCTCCAGGTTGATTTTCATTATCCCAAGTTTTAAATAAAGAATCTGCATGCTTTTCAAAATTGCGTATTTGAGCATAGCTAATGAGACTACAAAAGAAGATTAATACTAATGCATATATTGTTTTGTTCATTTTTTGATTTTTTTGATGATTTTAATATGTACTTGATTACTTACTTTGTCTATTGAGCTCATTAATAACTTTTTTAGCAACACTTCTTGCTGCTGTTGGATCTTGTCCGGTGATTAAACGGCCATCAGCAATTGAAAAGTCATCCCAACCTTCCTCAGATAATCTAAAATCACCTCCATGTGCTTTTAGCTTTTGTTCAATTGAAAATGGAAAAGTGGTATAATAAGGATCGTTCATGCTTTCAAATTTATCTGCAAATCCATTTACTTTTTTTCCTTCAACTAAATATTTTCCGTCCTTAGTTTTTAAATATGCAAGTCCGGCGCTTCCATGGCATATTGCTGAAACAATACCATTATTTTCTTCATAAATTGACATAGAAATTTGTTGAATATCTCTATTTTCTGGCACACCAAACATGGCCGCTCCGCCACCACCATAATAAACTGCTATATAATTAGATGTGTTTACTTCGTTGGGTGATTTTGTGTTTTTTAAAAGTGACATAAACGCCGCGTCATTTAAATACTTGGCTTGGGTTTTGTCAGAGTCATCTATATAACCCACAGTTACAGCACCTCCTTCAGGACTTACAAAGTCAACAGCATAACCTGCTTTTACAAACTCATCATACGCTAATACGATTTCTGCAAAATGATTAGAGGCTTCAATATCTGAATCTCCATAAGAATCTGCATTAGAAAGTATAAATAATATACAATCGGCTTTTTGTGAGTTATTAGTAGTGTTGCAACTCATTATAGTTGCTAACAGACAGAAAATAAATACAGTGGATTTTTTCAAAATAGGTTTAATTTAAAATTACATAGCAATGTTAGATTATGTAATTTTAAATATGTGTTTGAATTATAAATCAGAAGTCCTAATTTATAAAATAGAACTTTAAAAGATTATTTGTTTTTTGATTTGTATTGCGAAGGTGTAAGGCCTGAGTGCTTTTTAAAGGCTGTATAAAACGTAGATTTAGAATTAAAACCACATTCATAGCCTATAGCTTCCAAAGTAAAATTGCTATTATTTTTTATAAGTTTTTTAGCTTCATCTATTCGATAACTATTAATATAATTGGTAAAGCTCTTATTCAAATTATCATTTAATAATTGCGATAAACGATGTGGAATCATATTGAGTTCTTTTGCCACATCTTGAAGTTTTAGATTTGCATCTCTGTACAAATTCTTACTTTCCATAAGATATTCTAAATTGTTAGCTAATAGTTTTGCTTCATCCACTTCAATTTTTTTGTCGGCATACTTTAAAGTTGGACTAAAAATTGATATTTTCTTTCTGTTAAAATGAATCAATAGAAATAGTAAATAAAATATGAAAGAGAAAGATAATGCGCCTACAATATAAGAGGTGTATTCTGAAGTTTTATAAGCAATAAAAATAATTAAGTTACCTATAAATACACTTAATAGCCAAAAATCTAGTCCGCTTAATTTTTTTGTTTTAGAAAACAATGTCTTAAATGTGCTTCTTAATATAAAACTAGATGCTATTAGATATAATAGCCAAATTCCATATACAATGTTAAATATATATAAATACCAAAGTTTTGGATAATGCTCCCAAGGATATAGTATACCTATTACTATAATACCTACAAATAAAAATAGAAAATGATATATCCATTCTTTAGTGATATTAGGCTTTATAACAGATTTTAGATAAAAATAAAGTGCAGGTCCTATAAATGAGCATGCAGATATACCTATTTGTAAAAACGTGCCAGATAAATCTGGATTAAAATAAAAGAATACAGATTTACCTACTCTAATGGCAAGCATTAGTAATAAAAAGCCAAAGAAATAATTAGACAAACTTTTGGGCTTTTTATAAAAGAAAAAATAAACGCTAATAATTAAGGCATTAAATACGCCTAGAGCACTAAAAAAGAAAAGAAATTGAGATTCCAAAACTTGTTTTTGATTACAGCTAAATTAGGCAAAAATGACATTATAAAATTCAATTTAATAGTATTTAACGAACTTTACTATTTATTACTAATCTATGAATTAATCGAGGTGATAACCGTTTTACATAAATCCCAAATATTTCAAACTTACCAATATAAACTTCAAACTATTCTTTTTTAAATGCTTTGAGCATGCGTTTTGCAAAAACATTAACTTCTAATCCATTTTCTGTAGCTGTATCTCGTAGGTCTTGAGCACTGCCGTCTCCTGTTAAAGCGTTACGTGCTACATTAGCATCTACAAAACCGTGACATATTATGGTGACTTTAATATTATCTTTATCGTGCTCTAAACGTAAGGCATCAAAAAAGCCATGTAGTGCATGTTTAGCTCCACAATACGCAGAACTATATGGAGAGCTAAATTTTCCCATAAGACTTGTTACAGTTACAAAATGCCCAGACTTTTTAGAAATAAAATGTGGTAACAGCGCTTTAGACAAAGCAACAGTTCCCAAAAAGTCAATTTCCATAAGTTTCTTATCTTCCTCAATAGCAGTGTTTACAACCAACGAGCGTTGACTAATCCCACCATTATTAATTAGTATATCGACGGTACAAAAACATGAAATTGTTTTTTCAGCGATAGGTTTATATTAAGATATTCAGCTCAATTGAAAGTCAGAATTTTAATGTTCTAAGGATTTGAGTATTGATTTTCAACGTCTATTAAAGCCGTATCTCGTCGTGATAATAAGATAATTTTACAATCTCGTTGCGATAATTGTAGAGCTAGTGCCTTCCCAATACCACTTGAGGCTCCAGTAATCCAAATTACTTTGTCAGCAAATATTATATATTATATTATTTTTCTGAACATTTCCTAAATTTTCAACATTCACACGTATTATACGAACTATTATTAGCATTCTCGCTTGAATCATGTTTCCAACCAAGTGCTATAAATTAATAAAATAATAATATAGAAATGAAATGTAGAAAAATATTAAGGTACTTATAAAATTTATTTCATAAGCACCTCATTTTTAAAGTATAAGTACTTAAAAACGAAAATTAAAGATATATCTTTGTCTATTAATTGGTAATAGTAATTTTCTTATTACTAAATATTTAGAAGACATTAATTTATAGTGAGTCACTATTTCTTCAATTTTTGAAATAAATGTGTATTCGCTATGATTTTATTGTTAAACTGATAAATTTTAGCCATTAAAATATCGATTTATATAAAAGTATTTAATCATTTTTAGATAGTTATGAAAATTGTTTTTTTAGCAAGATATTTACCAGCTGAAGGCTCAACTACACATATGTATGCTGTGGCCGATAATCTTATAAAACGAGGTCATAGTGTCTATATTATGTCTAGAGGTACAGATGGCAATGATTGTGCTAATCTATTATATGAGAAAGCTAAAATAAGTGGAACTCAATTTGTTAAAATTCCATTTCCTCTTTTCAACAAGATTAATTTTTTTACGAGATTTCAACAATTAGTCGCTTATCTTTATTCCATCCCATTTGCATTGTTTCAATTGTATAAAATTAAACCCGATGTTATACATGCTCATTATCCTGTAACTACTTATTTAGCAGCTATTTATAGATGTTTTACCGGAAAGAAATTTGTTGTAACGCACCACACCATGAGAATTCCTAAACATATTCTTAATAGAAAAGGGGATTATGTTATAGCGATTAGTAGAGCATTAGAAACAAGTTTGAATTCAAATTACAACTATAATAAAAATGCAGTCAAACTTATTTTCAATGGTGTTAGAGACCATAAAAAAGTGCTTGATGAGAAGTCCGTTATAAAATTAAAGGAATTAAATGACATACCTAAAGACCAGATTATCTTTGGTTTTGTTGGTACTATAAATAAGAATAAAGGAATTGATATTTTAATAAAAGCATTTGAACGCTGCAAAGATTTAAAAATCCACCTAATAATTCTTGGCAATGGTAATATGGATTGGCTAAACAGTTTAATCAATAAAAATAAAGTACGAAGTTTAATTACATTAATTCCTTTTAGAGACCCTTCAGATATCTATAATATGATAGATGTACTAATTCTTCCATCAAGAATTGAAGGTTTTCCATTGGTGCCTTTAGAAGCAATGATGATGAAAAAAGCTGTAATAAGATCAAATATTGAAGGAGCTCAAGATCAAATTATTGAAGGCCAAAATGGATTCTTCTTCGAATCTGAAAATTGCTCACAATTAGCAGATATCATTAAAAAAATCACTCTAAATCCCGAAATCATAAAGGAATTAGGTGAAAATGCATATCAACATGCTGTTAATAATTTTTCTGAAGAATCAATGATAGATGAAATGCTAAAGGTTTATAATTTATCAAAATAAATTAAAATAAGTTACTAATTATTATGTTCCTTTAACCACTCTTGCCTTAAATCATTACTGAGTTTGCCTCTTTCATTATGTTTCCAGCCAGGTGGTTTAAAAAAATATAAAAGTCTGGTCTTTAAGGATTTTTTTCCTGTAAAAGCATCCTTTAACATTCGCCACCATTCAAAAAATGCAATTTTTAGAAGGTTATGAGTTTTAATATTGGTAACCAAACCATATTTTACTTTTTCAGTTTTTAGTTCGGGTTGAAACGTACCAAACATACGATCCCAAATAATTAAAATACCTGCATGGTTGCGATCTAAGTAAATAGGATTACTGCCGTGATGCACTCTGTGATGCGATGGAGTATTAAAAATAGCTTCAAACCAATTTGGCATTTTGTCAATTGCTTCGGTATGAATCCAGAACTGGTACAATAAACTAATAGACATTTGAAATAAAATCATTGCAGGATGAAAACCAAGCAGCGGCAACCATAGCCAAAAAATAAAGGTATAAAAGCCACCAGACCACGTTTGGCGTAAGGCAGTGCTTAGATTATAATGTTCAGAGGAATGATGCACCACGTGAGATGCCCAAAATATACGACACTCATGCGAAACGCGATGAAACCAGTAATACGAAAAATCATCTACAAAAAACAGCAATACAAAAGACCACCAAACCACAGGAATGGTAAAGACTCTAAAATGATCATAAACCCAAAAGAAAATAAGCAGCACTAATGCTTTGCTAGCAAAACCTAAAATCACATTACCCAAACCCATCGCAATAGAGGAAAACGCATCTTGCCTGTCGTAGGTTTTAATCTGCTGTTTTGCTGTTACATATAATTCCAATAGCATCGCTAAAATAAAAAATGGAATAGCATAGAGAATTATATTGGGAAAGTCTGGCATTAATTTTTCTTTAAAAATAGGCTTTTTTGCTAAAAACTCGCGGTTAAAAAGTAGTGGATTCGTATTTTTATATTTTGAAATTGGAACTATTACTTATGAGGTTTAAATTATTTATTATACTGATTTTTATTACATTTTCAAACGTCTATTCTCAAGTTGGTGAATCCCAAACAGGCGCATGGTACATGTACTTTTTTAGCCATCAGTTTAAAGAGAGTCAATGGGGAATTCAAGGTGATTTTCAATATAGAGATTGGCAAGGATTAGGTGATAAAGAGCAATTATTGTTGCGCTCTGGAATTACATATTCGCCAAAAAATGCCGCAATTAAATTTACCTTAGGTTACGGAAATGTATCGACTGGTGAATACGGAGAAAGTGTTGATACGTCTGCTGAGAGCCGAATTTATCAAGAAGCCTTAATTCCGCAAAAAGTGGGTAACCGTATGTATTTAACGCATCGTTTTAGATATGAGCAACGTTTTGTTGAAGACCAAGATTTTAGAACCAGATACCGTTATAACTTATTTTTGAATGTACCATTGAATAAAAAGGAATTAGCACCAAAAGCAATATATGCAGTATTGTATAACGAAATTTTTATAAATGGAGGTACAGATATTGGTGACGGTAGACAAGTACAAATATTTGACAGAAATCGAACGTATTTAGGTCTAGGATATGTGTTGAATCCTAAAATTAAATTCCAATTTGGGTGGATGAACCAAAAGACCACAACTTGGGGAAAAGGACAATTGCAGTTTAGCATGCACCATACATTCTAACAATGATAAAAGCTCAATACCATAAGTACATATTAAATTTTAAGCAACCTAGCGGAACCTCTAGAGGTATTATGACTACAAAGGAAACGTGGTTTATAATTCTAGAAAGTGATGGAAAAACTGGAGTCGGTGAGTGTGGTGTTTTAAGAGGCTTATCCATTGATGATATACCTGATTATGAAGAAAAATTAAAGTGGGCTTGCAAAAATATAAACTTAGGTTTAGAAACCTTGGTCAGTGAACTTGTAGAACTGCCAAGCATCCAATTTGGATTAGAAACCGCTTTTAAATCTTTAGAAAGTATTAATCAGTTTCAATTATTTCCGTCAGCTTTTACAAAAGGTTTTGATAGTATTCCTATAAATGGTTTGGTTTGGATGGGAAGCGAAGATTTTATGCGATCACAAATTAAAGACAGGATTAGTGCTGGATTTGATTGTATTAAACTGAAAATTGGAGCTATTGATTTTCAAACAGAATTGGATATTTTAAAGTCTATCCGAAAGGAATTTTCAAAATCAGACATAGAATTACGTGTAGATGCCAATGGAGCGTTTCAAACAAAAGATGCATTAGAGAAGCTAAAACAGCTTTCAGAATACCAATTGCATTCCATAGAACAACCTATTTGTCCGAAACAGTTTGAAGCCATGGCAAAACTTTGTGAGCAAACACCACTGCCAATTGCTTTAGATGAAGAATTGATTGGAGTTTTTGAATTTGAAAAGAAACGAGAACTACTTCAAACTATAAAACCACAGTACATAATTTTAAAACCAAGTTTAATTGGTGGTTTTAGTGGAAGCCAGCAATGGATAGATTTAGCAGAACAACAAAACATTAAGTGGTGGATTACAAGTGCTCTAGAAAGTAATATTGGTTTAAATGCTATTGCCCAATTTACGTACACTTTAAAAAATACAATGCCACAAGGTTTGGGCACAGGAAGTTTATTTACTAATAATTTCGATTCGCCATTAACTGTAAAAAATGGTACTTTGCACTACAATTTAAATCAAAATTGGAATTTTAATTAAAAACCATGAATTATATACAACAAGCTTATAAAGGGCAACGAGAACTTTGGATGTTTATACTTACCACTATAATAGTTGGTGGTGTCTTTCTTGGTAATTTTGTAATGTATCTAACATCCGAACCAGGTGAATTAGAAGCAGCTATGGAACTATTTAAGGATTGGCCATCGAGCGTATTTTTAGTTGTCAATTTATTGCCATTTGCTGTTTTGCTTGGGCTTTTGTTTGTATTGGTGAAATTTGTACACCAGCGCAGTATTTTATCTTTAACGACATCACGACCAAAAGTAGATTATAAGCGTATTTTATTTTCGTTTTTAATGATTACACTATATACGATTACTACATTTTTTATAATGTATTCAATAGATTCCTCTGAAATTGTTTTTCAATTTAGTGCAGGCAAATTTGCGATTTTGTTTATTATTAGTATTCTTTTATTTCCCTTTCAAATAGGGTTAGAAGAATATTTGTTTAGAGGCTATTTAATGCAACATGTTGGAGTATTAGTAAAGAATAAATGGTTTCCATTAATATTAACTTCTATATTATTTGGCGTAGCTCATGCTGCTAACCCAGAAGTTGGAGCTATTGGTTTTTGGGAGATGATGATTTTTTATGTTGGTACAGGACTTCTATTAGGAATTATGACATTGATGGATGAAGGTTTAGAGCTCGCGCTAGGATTTCATTTAGGTAATAATCTTATTGCATCACTTTTAGTAACTGCAGATTGGACCGCATTGCAAACGGATGCTCTTTTTAAAGATACTTCAGAACCAGTTGCTGGTACGGTTTCGGAAATTATAATCCCTGTTTTAGTGGTTTATCCAATAATGCTTTTCATTCTTTCTAAAAAATACGGTTGGAAAAACTGGAAAGAAAAGTTATTCGGAAAGGTTACAGAACCACCAAAAGAAGACTATAAAATTGTTGAGTAAATGACGCCAAAGTATAATAAGGTTCACAATAAATTTAAGTTTAATGGACTTCATTTTAATTTTGAAGACTTAAAGGAAGTCGCATACAGTCTTATAAAAGAAGGTGAAGCATATGAAAAAGTTACTGGTAACTTTCTTATAGATTGGTTAAATGATAAAGATTTCTTAGAAGTGAATACGTCTGGTTCTACAGGAACACCTAAGAAAGTTAAGTTAAAAAAGCAGGCAATGGTCAATTCTGCCATAGCTACAGGAGACTTCTTTGGTTTACAACCTGGTAATACTGCATTGCATTGTTTGCCAAGCCATTACATTGCAGGTAAGATGATGTTTGTGCGTGCAATGGTTCTAGGGCTAGAATTAGATTTTGTTGCACCATCTGCACATCCTATTTTTGATTACAAAAAGCAGTATGACTTCTGTGCTATGATTCCGCTGCAATTAAAAAATGCACTAGATAACACACATAATATAAAAACAATTATTGTTGGTGGCTCAATGGTAACAAAGCCACTACGAGAACGCATCGAGAATGCGGCTTCCAGATTTTATGAAACGTATGGTATGACGGAAACTGTAACACATGTTGCTGTAAGACAATTGCAGTCGCAAACCAAAGTAGGTGAAAAATACTTCGAAGCTTTACCAAATGTGAGTTTTAGACAAGATGATAGAGCATGTTTAATAATCAGTGCATCTAAACTTGTAAAAGACGACTTAATAACCAATGATATTGTAGAACTAAAATCTGATACTAGCTTTAAATTGTTGGGCCGTTTTGATAATGTCATTAATTCTGGTGGAGTAAAATTATTCCCTGAACAAATAGAACAAAAACTACAACCAATAATTGAGCAACGCTTTATTTTAGCGAGCCAAGATGATGCTGAACTTGGTGAAAAACTCATTCTTATAATTGAAAACCCAACAGATTCTATTGATACGATTTCTGAAAAAATCACAAAGCTAAACACCTTAGATAAGTTTGAGATTCCTAAGAAAATATACACGCTCAATGCATTTTTAGAAACTCCAACAGGTAAAATTCAGCGCAAAAAAACAGTAAAAGCAGCTATTGTATAGTTAACTCATTCAAACACATACTTCACTCATTATCGGTTTTATAATCGAGGTAAGGCGTATAATTTTATACCAACATTAAACGCTAACCAATGAGAGATTCAAAGAAAAATGACCAAACCCAAACGCGAAGTATTAGAATTATAACTAAAATCCTATTCACATTTTTACTTGCTTTCCTATGTTCACCAGCAAGTTATTCCCAAGAAAAAGATATTGAAACAGAGTCTGTAACTCTCGATAATTTGATAACATTTATCGTAGAGCATTACAATACCCAAAGTGACTCTACAGAAACAAAAAATATCACATTTCTTATTGAAACGTATGGATCAAAATTTAATACTGAAGATGCCGTAATTCTTAAACAAGCTTTCAAATTATTATCTAAGCGTGTTACGGAAGAGGATTTAATAAGCATTGTAATGTATTCCAAATTTAATGGTATTGCACTTGAACAGACAGTAGCTACAGATGTAAAAAAGCTCTTATATACTATAGAACATCCAAAATCTAGCGTAAAGACTTTTGAAAATGATGGTATAGAACTCGCTTATGCATATGCAAAGGAAAATTATGTGGAAGAATCAGAGAATTCTGTAGTAATGGTTCGTATTCCTAATCGTACGAGTGACGTTGTAAAAACAGAAGTAGCAGACGCTCAAAAAGCAAATAAAGCAAATAGTAATATTTTGGTATTAACTGCTATTGCTTTATTACCTGAAATCATTTCAGTAATTAAAGATTAAATAATCAACAAAAACTATAAATTATGAAAGCTAAATTGTAATTATTTATTGTATCGCTAATACATCAGTTTTTAAAATAATTGAAATGGCTGAAACTGGCAGAGGTGAAGACAAAGATGGTTATAAAGCAGAGTTTATAAGATTAATTAACTCTTATAATTTCGGTTTAACTAAGTATAATTATAAAAACACCCCTAAAGTCCCCTCGAGGGGACAATTCACCTAGCTAAATTTTAAGATTGTCCTCTTGAATGGACTTTAGGAGTGTAAATCAAAAAAGAAATATTTATAACAAACAAAAAACCCAATGCAAGGCATTGGGTTTTACTATAAAAAATCTAAAAATCTTAATTACCTTCAGATAAGTTCTTCATTTCTTTTTCAACCATTTCATAGAATTGATCAATTTTTGGCAAAACAACGATTCTTGTACGTCTGTTTTTAGCTCTGTTTTCAGCCGTATCATTTTCTGCTAAAGGCACGTAAGAACTACGACCAGCAGCGATTAACTGTTGCGGATTTACATCTAGACTTTCTAAAACTCTAACAATAGAAGTTGCACGTTTTACACTTAAATCCCAGTTATCTAATAATGGTGGCTTATTGTAAGATTGATCATCTGTATGCGATTCGACCATAGCTTCAAAATCTGGCTTGCTATTAATTACCTTAGCAACCTTAGCTAAAATTTCGTTAGCTCTTGTTGTCACGTTATAACTTCCACTTTGAAATAATAACTTATCAGCAATAGAAATAAACACAACACCTTTTTCTACATTAATCTCAATATCTGGATCGCTAATACCAACTGCTTTTTTAAGACTAGTTACTACGGCTAACGTTACACTGTCCTTTTTTGTTAAGGCATCTTGTAATCTTGTGATTTTTAAATCACGCTCTTTTAAGCTTTCTAATGATTTTTCTAGGTTCTCTGCACCTTTTTGAGTTAAGGTTGTTAAGTTTCCTTTAGTATCAATTAAATCTTGATTAGACTTACGCAAATCAGACAACTGATCTTTCATCGTTTCTACTCTTGCATTGGCAGCAGCAGCATCAGATAGACATTTATTTAATTTTACAGTAGCACTATTTAATAAGTCTTGAGTCTCTTGCTGTTGTGCCTCAAGTGCTAAATAGTCTTTCTTGGATACACAAGATGCTAATAAAAGCATGGTACAGACACTTAATAACATTAATTTTTTCATAATTCGGATTATAGTTTTAATAGTTCATTATAACATACCAAAATTATATAAAAGAATAGAGGACTGAACACGGATTAACAAAATTTTTAACAGTTTTATAAACAATTAAAATTTAGTTCTACTTTTAATGAAATAAGACCAAACAATAGACTTAGTCTCAAAATATTTTGGTTGTTTGGGTAATTGTTTACGCAGTTTTAGAATATGATTTAAACTTACATAGAAAGAGCCATGCGCTTTAAGAATCGCTAAAAAGTGCTTCGGTTTTAGTTGAAATAAAAATCTAAACGCTGCAATTCCATCTAACATCATACGAATTACAGTTCTCGCAAATACATTAGAATCTACGTTTTTTACTAACGTGAATAAGCTATTTCTAAAATTGAGATAGGTTTTCTTTGGATTTGTATTGCTCAAAGTAGCACCACCAATATGATAAACCGTTGATGTGCCAACATATTTAGTAAGGTGATTAGTGTTAAAAGCGCGCCAGCAAAAATCAATTTCTTCCATGTGCGCAAAATAGCTTTCATCAAAACCATTTAAGGTTTTAAAAACTTCATTCTTCACAAAAAAACAAGCGCCTGAAGCCCAAAAAATATCTTTGGTGTCATTGTATTGACCATTATCTTCTTCAATGGTATCGAAAATACGACCTCTACAATACGGATAACCATATTTGTCTATAAATCCACCTGCCGCACCTGCATATTCAAAATGCGACTTATTTTTATAGTCTAAAATTTTAGGTTGAATTATGGCTGTATTTGCATTATCATTAAACTCCTCTAAAATAGGTATTAACCAATGTTCTGTAACTTCAATATCACTATTTAATAAGCAGAGTAGTGGTTCTTCAACTTGCTTTAAGGCATCATTATAGCCTTTAGCATAACCACCATTTTCAGTATTCTGAATTAATTTTACCGTCGGAAAATGTTTAGATACAAAAGTCACAGAATCATCAGAAGATGCATTATCAACTACATAAATTATAGCATCTTCAGCATATTTTAAAACAGTCGGTAGAAATTGTGTAAGCAGGTCTTTTCCGTTCCAGTTTAAAATAACAACAGCTATGTCTTTGGTTTGTAGCATTTAATCTTGCTTATAATTCGGAATAGCTTCTAAAAACGAATACCGTTCAGCTTTCATGTCCATTTCACAATAATAGTGATTTAAACCATTAGTTACCATTAAGTAGGATGCATTTAGAGTTAAGTTATAACGTGCAATTTGGTCAAAAGTGGTTTGGTTTATCTTAACTTTATGTGATTTACATTCTACAATCAAATGAATACTTCCATCGGAATTAAAAACCACAATATCGTAGCGTTTTTTTAAGCCGTTTATAGTGAGTTCTTTCTCGACATTTATTAAAGATTTCGGGAATTTCTTGTCATTAATTAAATAATGCACACAGTGTTGTCGCACCCATTCTTCGGGTTGAAGAATGATGAATTTTTTCCGAATCACATCAAAAATAGAAACTTTATTTTCTGTACTTTTGAAACGGTATTCAAACTTTGGAAAGTTAAGGTCTTGCAATGGCAGTTTAACGGTTTTTTTCAAAGTTAATATAGAATACTTCAAATCACAATCTTTAAATCCCAAAATCCAAAAAAGTTGAGCCTTGAGCTTTCTAAAACTCTATTGGAATTTGGAATTTAGTTTTGGAATTTTTAAAAGAATTGGACGACGTAAAACAATTAGTTTCCACCATAAAAAAAGGTGATCTTAAACCTATCTATTTTCTAATGGGTGAGGAAGCTTATTATATTGATAAGATTTCAGATTTTATTGAAGACACTGTTTTGGATGAATCTGAAAAAGGATTTAACCAAATGGTTTTGTATGGTCGTGATGTGTCTATTGATGATATTGTAAGCAATGCCAAACGCTACCCAATGATGGCAGAGCGCCAAGTGGTTATTATTAAAGAGGCGCAAGACTTAAGCCGTACTATTGAAAAATTGGTGCACTATGCGGAGCAACCTCAACCAACTACGGTTTTGGTTATAAACTACAAATACAAAAAACTTGATAAACGAAAAGCACTTTATAAAGCACTGAAGAAAAGTGAGGCTGTAATTTTTGAAAGTAAAAAACTTTACGATAATCAGATGCCAGATTGGATTAGACGTGTACTCAAAGGTAAAGGTTACGATATCTCACCTAAAGCAGCATTGATGCTCGTGGAGTTTTTGGGCACAGATTTAGGAAAGGTAAACAATGAGCTTAGTAAATTGCAAATTGTATTACCAAAAGGTACACAGATTACTCCAGATCATATTGAAGAAAATATTGGTATAAGTAAAGACTATAATAATTTTGAATTGTGTAAAGCCGTTGGTGAACGTAATGTTTTGAAAGCACATAAAATTGCCAAATATTTTGCAGATAATCCAAAAGATAATCCTATAGTAGTTACAGTAGCAATATTGTTTGGTTTCTTCTCAAAGTTGTTGCATCTTCATGGTATGCACGATAAAAATCCACGTAATGTAAAATCCGCTCTAAGAGTAAATGCTTATTTCGTTAATCAGTATTTGACTGCTGCTCGCAATTACCCGATGAAAAACGTGAGTAAAGTAATTGGTTTGCTGCGCGAATTTGATGTAAAGAGTAAAGGTGTTGGTTCTAATGCTGTACCTCAAGGTGATTTACTAAAGGAATTGTTGGTGAGAATTTTAGGATAGTTTATTATTGCTCTTCATTGATAGATTTGCCTTCACTTTTATCACCAGAAGTCCATTTCCAGCTTTCATGAAGTCTAATTTTTCCATTTGCTAAAAATTCGGGTTTAGAGGTACAAACTCCTGTCATTAGATTACCATCCGTATTTATTTGATGGTAAGACATTTCTATAGATCCATCATCAGCAACAATACCAATAAGATGACCTTTTATAATTTTTCCTCCGAATAATTAGACGTTAAAACAGTACCTTTCTGTTTATATTTAAAAACAGTGTCTATAGATGTTTCACTGTTTTCAGAGGTCTGTATTGGTCTAAATATTTTACCGTTGTAATTCACTTTCTTTTATTGAACAACTAATTTTTTAACAGTAGAATTTAGACTTTCACTATGTTTTAGTGTTAAAATGTAAATTCCACTAGTGAAATCAGAAATATCAATTATTTGATTTATAGATGTCCTTACTAATTTTCCTGTAATTGAATAGATTTTAGTTATACAATTAGCTTTATTGATGAAAATTTTATCTTTCGCCGGATTAGGATAAAAAGCGATTAAATCTTTTATAAAATCAGCAACACTTAAAGTTGAAAAATCAAAGCTATACAAACCCGCTAGACCTTGTGTATTGTTTTCAGCTGTAACATAATATTCTGAAGCACTAATAGAAGTAACACCTTCTATTTGTACCGAATAATTGGTAGGTACTGTCAAAGAAGATTTCAAAATAGAACCATTAGAAAATAATCCAGAGTTAAATGCGCTCAACTGAATTAAAAATGCACCATCACCATCGTATCCACAGAGTACAATACTGTTATCTAGATTGTTATAAGTTGCACCAGAAATTAAACCTTCAGCATTAATGGTATCGACTATAGATGTGCTGTAAGTTCCTGGTGTTTTGGGTATTACGTAAATATTAGTATTACCATCTAGCCAGTTTTTACTGAAAATATAAAGTTGGTTGTTATAATGGATTAAGCCTTCAGCATCAAAATTTGTAGCGAAGGGACTTGGAGTAAAATTAGTTTGGTTACTATAATCATAATTGATAACATCAGCAGTTACTGAAGTGCTCGCAAAATAATCTGCTATCGTAATGCGATAGATTTTAAGATCTGTACGGTCTCCCGCGTTATTTCCAAAATCGCCAATGTATATGTATGTATCGTCATAGGTTAGATCTTCCCAATCTACATTTGTAGCATTGGTTATTGTAACTGTTCTAGTCACTTCACCAGTTGCTGTATCTATTTCAAACAATTGATTTGTGTTTGCAGAGTCGTTATGCGTAATGAGCGTATTATTTAGATAGAGCAGTCCAGAGGTTTCATTAACAGTAGAGTTGAGTGCAGTTTCTAATGTAAATTGTTGTGCTTTACAGAAAACTGTAAAAAATAAGAGGATAATAAGCGATTTTATTTTCATTGGTAATTACCGTTAATACTATAAAAGTAATTATTCTAAGGTCTTGAAAAGTAAAAACTATATAAAGCTACGCTTATTTGGGTTTAAGTGTAAAATAGATCAAAATAGAGCTATAATTTTGTATTATGCATTACCACTGTAATAAAGTATATTACAGAACACTTAAGAAATAGAGGAAATTTATTTGTTAGGATAACAAAAACTCCTTCAATTCAGAATAAGAACTAACAGCAATAGCCACTTTTTCTTTATCCATAACCGCTTCAATTTGAGGTGGTAATTTAACTTTTTGCGCAACAACATCTTCAACCACATCTAAAAATTTTGTGGGATGCGCTGTTTCTAAAAACACAACGTGCGCATCATTACTTTTTAAATAAGCTTTTGCGCCTAAATAACCAACAGCTCCATGAGGATCTGCCACATAATTATAATCTTTATATAATTCTAAAAGTGCGGTTTTTGTGTCTTCATCTGTAAAACTGTAAGAAGATAAATTCGCTTTTAAAGTTTCAAAATTATTATCGTGTAACTCTTGTATGCGAATAAAATTACTTGGATTACCAACATCCATAGCGTTACTAATGGTCTGTACAGAGGGTTTTGGTTCATAAGATTGCGTATTCATATAATTTACAACAGTGTCATTGGCATTATTAGCAGCAATAAAGTGTTTTACAGGTAAGCCTAATTTTTGTGCAACCATACCAGCACAGATATTTCCGAAGTTTCCGCTTGGTATGGAGAAGGCAATATTTTTATGTTTTGCTTTTAATTGCTTGTATGCAAACATAAAGTAGAAAAGTTGTGGTAACCAACGTGCAATATTTATAGAATTTGCAGAGGTTAATTGCATTTTGCTTGTTAATTCCTTGTCCATAAAAGCACGTTTTACCATATCTTGGCAATCGTCAAAAACACCATCGACTTCTAAAGCTGTTATGTTTTGTCCTAAAGTGGTTAATTGCTTTTCTTGAATATCACTTACCTTTCCGCTAGGATATAGTATAACCACATTAACACCTTTTACACCCAAAAAGCCATTAGCAACAGCACCTCCTGTATCTCCAGATGTCGCTACTAAAACCGTAACTTCATTAGTGTTCGATTTATTAAAATAGCCTAAACATCGCGCCATAAAGCGTGCTCCAACATCTTTAAAAGCCATTGTTGGTCCGTGAAATAACTCTAAGGTTGAAATATTCTCATTGATTTCTACCACAGGAAAATCGAAATTCAAAGTGTCTTTAACTATAGTCTTTAAAACGTCCTCAGGAATCTCAGAGCCTATAAATTGTTTAATCGCTTGGAACGCAATTTCTGTATTAGATTTTTCTTGAATAGTTTCAAAAAATGACGCATCTAAAGGTGTTATATATTCAGGAAAATATAGACCTTTATCTGGCGCAAGTCCTCTTATGACCGCTTTAGCGAAAGTTGTGTTTGGTGCCTTTTTGTTGAGCGAATAATAGTTCATTATTTTATAAGTTGACAGAAGACGGAAGTCTGATGACAGATGTCCGAAATCCTATGGTAATTTTTATTTAATATTTCTTTTGAATGCTGCCATTTTGTTCATTAAGTGAAAGGCAGAATTGTATAATTCTTTAAATTGGTCTTCTGAGATATAATTTCGTCTTTTTGCTTTAAATAAACAAGTTACAACTTCAGCTAATGAGCGTATAGAATAGCCAACAAATTTACGTTGTTCAGGATTAGATTGACCAATTGAGCCTTCTGAAATATTTAAAGCAACTGAATCTACAGCTCTCATTATTTGTGATGTTAAATTGAACTTCTCTTTATCAGGAAAACTTATAGAAACTTCATTAATAACTTCTCCAAAATCCATGGCGTCTTGCCAAATAATGAGTTTTTCAAATTTAAATTTATTCATGTTTTAATTTTTGTCTTCGGTCTTCCGTCAAAGGACACGTATCCCTTTGGTATTAATCTTAGAAACATACGTTTCAAATTCTATATCTGTTTTTGAATAAATAGTTTGCATAGCGTTCTCAACAGCTATAGCAGTCGCTTTTCCTTGGCTTAGGGCAAAAATAGATGGACCAGATCCAGAAATTGCACAACCCAATGCATCAACCTCTAAAACAGCATTTTTTACAGCATCAAAGTGTGGAATCAGTTGTTTTCTGTGTGGTTCTATAACAACGTCATATAATGCATCTTTCATTAAATTGTAATTGGAAGTATGCAGAGCATGCACTAAACTTCCAACATTTGCCCATTGGGTTATGGCATTTTTTAATGGAATTTCTCTTGGTAAAATCGCTCTAGATTCTGAGGTTTTAATTTCTATATGTGGATGAATCAGTGTCGCATATAAATCAGATGGAGTAGGGAGCTCTAATATTTGTAAAGGATGCGTTGATTTTACCAATGTAAAACCACCAAAAATAGCAGGTGCTAAATTATCCGCATGTTCACATTTGCTTGCTAAAGCTTCGCCTTTCATGGCATAATATGTAAGTTTAGTTTTATCTAATGGTTTTCCTAATAATTCATTTATACCAAAAACACTGCCTGCTGCGCTTGCAGAACTGCTACCAATGCCGCTTCCAGGTTTTATGTTTTTAAAGATTTCAATCTCAAATCCGTAATCTGGTTTTAAATCATTATACAGTGCTAAGGCGGAAACTCCGGCTACATTTTCTTCAGCTTTATATGGTAAATCGTAACCTTCAATCTTAGTAATTCTAATACCTTTTCTTCCTGTTTTTCTAATCACCATGTCATCTCCAATGGTATCTAAACAAAAACCGAGCACATCGAATCCACAAGCCACATTAGCTACTGTTGCAGGTGAAAATATTTTGATTTCATTCATATTATATTATTGATTAGTACGGTATTGAGTTATTCATGCATTCACAATTACTCAATAGCATAATAACGCCTTCCTTTCAATTATTAGCAACTCTTATAATATCTGCAAACAAACCAGAAGCCGTCACTTCTGCACCAGCACCAGCACCTTTAATAATCATAGGTTGCTCAGGATAGCGCTGCGTGTAAAACATAACGATATTATCTTTTCCTTTTAAGTTGTAAAATGGATGACCCTCAGGAATTTCTTGCAGGCCGACTTTAGCTTTTCCATTCTTAAACTCAGCAACAAACTTTAATTGGCAATTTTTAGCATTGGCAGATTTAAATAAGTCTTTATAATGTGCTTCATCTTTTTGTAATGAATTGTAAAACTCTGCTACACTTTCAGCTTTCATGGCATTATCCGTTAAGAAATTTTCACTTTCAATATCAGATAATTCTATAGCATGTCCACTTTCTCTTGCTAAAATGAGAATTTTACGTGCTACATCAATACCGCTTAAATCAATTCTTGGATCAGGTTCTGTATAGCCTTCATCTTGTGCTAGTTTAACCACATCATAAAACGTGGTCTTTGAATTAAAGTTATTGAATATAAAGTTAAGACTACCAGACAAAACAGCCTGTATGGTGTTCACTTTATCACCTGAAGTTAATAAATGACTTAAGGTGTCAATCACAGGTAAACCTGCGCCAACATTGGTTTCAAATAAAAATGAAGCATTGTATTGTCTCGATAAGTGCTTAAGTTCATTGTAATAGGCAATGTTGCTAGAACAAGCAATTTTATTACATGCAATAACTGAAATACTGTGTTTAAGATAATTTGCATAGCTATTGGCAACAGCTTCGTTGGCTGTAATATCAATGAACACAGAATTTCTTAAATTTAGACGTTTAGCATGCTCAAAGAATCCCTCTAAACTAGCAGTTTCGCCATTTTCTAAATGTTTTTTCCAGTTTTTTAAGTTGATTCCGTCATCCTTCACCACCATGGTTCTCGAATTAGATAAACCAGCAATTCTCAGATTAATTTTAAAATTTTCTTTAACGTAAGCACGTTGCTTTTCTATCTGCTCAATTAGACGTTCACCAACATTACCAACTCCAGTTATAAATAAGTTAATTTGTTTGGTTTTAATTTCAAAGAATTGTTCGTGCAAGCTGTTTAATGCTTTTTTTACATCGTTTTTATGAATAACTGCAGAAATGTTACGTTCCGATGCACCTTGAGCGATTGCTCTTATATTCACATTATTTTTGCCGAGTGTACTAAACATTTTACCACTTATACCTTGGTGGCTTTTCATTTTATCTCCAACAATGGCAATAATAGATAAGTTGGTTTCTATAACAATTGGATCTAGTTTTTGAAGCTGAATTTCATATTCAAAAACAGTGTCAATCAGCAGTTTTGCGTGTTGTGCATCGCTCTCTGAAATTCCGAAACAAATAGAATGCTCAGATGATGATTGCGTAATAAGAATAATATTAATTTTTTCTTGTGCGAGCGTTTCAAATAAGCGTTTACTAAAGCCTGGAACACCGACCATACCATTACCTTGTAAGGTTAAAAGGGCAATATTATCTATATTGCTTAAACCTTTAACTGGCGAACTACCATTTGGTTTTACATCTTCGGTAATCGTAGTACCGACAGCTTCTGGTTCCATCGTATTTTTTATAACAATAGGAATCTTCTTCTTTAGTACAGGCATAACTGTTGGTGGATATAAAACTTTAGCTCCAAAATGCGATAATTCTACCGCTTCTTGGTAAGACAACTCTACAATTGGAGCAGCTTGTTTTACAAGTTTAGGATTGGTAGTAAACATACCACTTACGTCTGTCCAGATTTGTAATTCTTTAGCATCAATAGCTGCGGCTATTATTGCGGCTGTATAATCAGAACCTCCACGACCTAAAGTCGTAATCTCTCCGCTCATGGATTTTGAAACAAAACCAGGCAATAATATTATAGTATTGGTATTTGATTTAAAAAATGTATTAATGTTGGTATTGGTAATCTCAAAATTAACTACGGCATTATTATATTTTAAATCTGTAACAATAACATCTTGTGAGTTTTTTAAAATAACATCTAATTTCCTTGATTTAAGCGTATGATAAATAATTGTTGAAGACATAACTTCACCAAAACTTAAAAGTTTATCTTTAGTTTTGGGAGATAATTCATTAATTAAATATATACCATCCAAGAGGCTTCTGAGCTCATTTAGCTTTTCAGAAATTAGGTCGTGTAATACCTCATGGTCTTTATGCAGACTTTTATCATTATCAGAATTTATAAAAAGCCCTTCTATGACTTTATTATGTCTAGACCAAATAGCATTATAAATCTTTTTATAATCTTCATTTTTATCGCAAGCTAAATTGGCAGCCTCTAATAATTTATCGGTAATACCACCAACGGCAGAAACCACAACAGCTATTTTAGAGCTCTTGGATTGCTTTTCTAAAATTGAAATAACTTTATTTATATTTTCGGCTGAACCAACAGATGTTCCGCCAAACTTGAGAACTTTCATAATTTATATTTTAAAGGAATAAAATGTCTGTATAGACAATAAGGGACGGAGAGCATATTATTAATTACCCCAAAGGGTAATACCAGTTAAAATAAAAAACATAGAAATAAACATAGGCAAAGTATGTGTCACTGTATTTTCTGTTGTATTTATTTTATTCGTCATTACTTGTCAAAAGTATTATTTTTACAACAATAAAAAAACTAATCGCTCTTTTTTAGTGAATTAGTAATAAAGCGCTAGTGTTTGTATTAAAAATGAAATATATCTTGCTATAATTGTTTAGTTTTAAATAATTCGCATCTAACCTAGTATGCCGCTTTTAAAAAATATAATTTAAACATGAAATTATTTTCGAAAGAACAAATATACGAAGGAGATAAGTTAACTACAGAGCGTCAAAATATATCGTCAACAGAGTTAATGGAACGTGCCGGAACTCAAATTTTTAACTGGATTCATCAACGTATGCAAGGTGCACAAGTGCCAATTCATGTTTTTTGTGGCATTGGTAATAATGGTGGTGATGGACTGGTTTTAGCTAGGCATTTAATAACTCATGGTTATGATGTGCATACGTTTGTTATAAATTGTAGTGATAAGCGCTCCAAAGATTTTTTAATCAATTACGATCGTATAAAGAACGTGACTAAAAAATGGCCTATTCTCTTGAGTTGTAAAGACGATTTTTCCGAAATTATAATCAATGAAAAAGATATTATTGTAGATGCCGTCTTTGGTATTGGGCTTAATAGACCACCTAATGAGTGGGTACAGAAATTATTTCAAAAATTTAGAGCATCTAAGGCTTTTACTTTAGCTATAGACATTCCTTCTGGTTTATATACAGATGTTGCTGTAGAAGATGAAGATGCCGTTGTTCACGCCAATTACACCTTGAGTTTTCAATCTCCAAAATTAGTATTCTTTTTACCTGAAACTGGCAAATATACAAGAGAATGGGAGGTTTTAGATATTGGTATAGACAGAGATTATTTAATGCAAACGGAGACTGAAGTAGAGTTAATTTCAAAGTTTGAAGTCTTACCGCTCTACAAGCCAAGACAAAGATTTTCGCATAAAGGCGATTTTGGTCATGTGATGATTCTTGGAGGTAGCTATGGTAAAATAGGTGCCGTTAATTTGGCAAGTAGAGCCGCTCTAAGTTCTGGCACAGGATTAGTAACCGCATATACACCAAAATGTGGTTATCACAGTTTACAAGCCTCTATACCAGAAGTCATGGTGATTTCTGATGAAAATGAAACACATATCTCTAACATTACGTTTCATATTGACCCGACAGTTATTGGTGTTGGAGTAGGGCTTGGAACTACTGTCGAAACTGCGAAAACATATGAAGCATTTTTAAAGAAAAATAAAACACCTTTAGTTATAGATGCAGATGGCCTTAATTTATTATCTAAAAAGAAAGCATTACTAAAATTACTACCAAAACAAACGATTTTAACTCCACACCCAAAAGAGTTAGAACGCTTGGTAGGAAAATGGTCTGATGATTTTGAGAAACTTAAAAAGGTGAAAGCTTTTTCTAAGAGATATGATGTTATAGTACTTATTAAGGGAGCAAACTCAACGACGGTTTATCAAGATAAATTATACGTAAATACAACTGGAAATCCAGGAATGGCAACTGCTGGTAGTGGTGATGTTTTAACAGGTATCATTTCTGGTTTATTAGCACAAGGTTACGAAACTTTATCAGCGACAATTTTTGGTGTATATCTACACGGAAAATCAGCAGATATCGCTTTAGCAGATTATGGTTATCAAAGTTTAATTGCAAGTCATATTATTGAAACTATAGGTGAAGCCTACATAGACTTATTTAAGCAACCTGAGGAGCCACAACAAGATGAGCAAGAAGAGCAAACAGAGCGATAAAAAGAAAAGCCTTCATTACGAAGGCTTTATAATGGTAGTTCATTTATGCTATTATCCAGTATTAGCAATTCAAATTTAGAATTATAGACTTTGTAAACTGTCACTTTATACTTGCAATAGATAGCTTTTTACAACAAGCTATTAAATAAATCAATCAATTGCGGATCAGAAGGCCTTGGTGCATCAGCATTAACAATATTACCTTTTGGGTCTATTAGAATAAATCTAGGAATTCCATTTATTTTATAGTCTTGAACAAATTGAGACCTAAACCCTTTATCAGCTAAAAGTTGCATTCCACCAAGATCTTTGTCGGCAACCATTTTTTTCCAACCTTTATAAGCTTCAGCAGCATCTCCTTTATAACCGCGTCCTTCATCTACAGAAATACTTAAAAACTGAATATTTTTATCCTCAAATTGCTTTTCGATTTTCTTTAATGATGGAATTTCTCTTATACATGGTCCGCACCAAGTTGCCCAAACATCTATATATACATATTTACCTTTTAAATCTTCTAGGGAAACATTACCTCCTGCATAATTTTCGTAATCTTTAAAATTGGGAGAGGCTGTGCCTTTTGGAAACATGGAGCGTGTTGCCAATTTTGGAGCCATAAACTTTGTGATTTGATTAGTCGTTGCTTCAATATTTCTATCAACTATAGCGAGATGGGTTGAATCTACGTCCTTATATTTCGTTTTCAAATCTAAATAGGCAGACTTGTAATTTTTTATTGCTTCATCTAACTCTTCTTTACTCCCACTAGAAACGAGTTCTTTTGTAAAATGTTCATTTCCTATTAAAAAGGATTGCACAGAGAAATTATTAATATCAGATGCATCGCCTTCAAAAAGAATGGTTTGCACAAAGTCTTTATAGTCAACAGTAAAAGAGGATTCATTATCATTCTTTAAATACAGTTGTCCACGCTCTTTTCCGTGCTGCAAATTGTAATCACCTTCTGTAACTTTTAGTGTATCTTTAAAAGTACCGTCTTCATTAAGCGTTATTATCTTTTCATATTCTTTTCCTTTAAATACTTTAATAGTTTTACTTTCATCTGCATTTTCAATTTTGCCAGATAGTGTTACGTAATCTTTTGGCTCTTCTTTGCAGGCTGCCAATGTTAATACAATGCAAAGCACTAATAATCGTTTCATAAATAGATTTTTTTTCGTGTTCAAAAATAAGCATTCTAATCGGAAATTTAATGAAAGATGACTTGTTAACAAAATCTTGCAAAATCAAAAAATATTCTCAATTTTGAATTGGAAAGAATAGTGCTTATGGAAAATTATCATATCGTCTCATCAGAAGAATTAGACATTGTAACGATTTACAACATTTTTAAGGAGAACAAAAAGTTAAAACTTTCGGAAGCTTCCAAAGAAAAAATAAGTGCTTGTAAACACTATTTAGATGCTAAGCTAGCAAAGCACAAAAAACCAATGTACGGCATAAATACTGGCTTTGGTTCACTATATAATGTAAAGATTTCTAATAAGGATTTAACTAAACTTCAAGAAAATTTAGTAATGTCTCATGCCTGTGGTACTGGTGATCGTGTGCCAGAATCTGTTGTAAAAGTGATGTTGCTTTTAAAAATTCAATCGTTAAGTTATGGTCATAGTGGAGTGCAACTAGCCACCGTAAACCGACTTATAGACTTTTTTAATAACGATATTTTTCCGTTTGTATTTACACAAGGTTCTTTAGGTGCTTCTGGCGATTTAGCTCCTTTAGCACATTTGACATTACCATTATTAGGCAAAGGAAATGTGGTGCACCAAGGTAAAGAATATGTGGCTTCAGAGTTACTAAATAAGTTTAATTGGCAGCCTATTAAATTAGAAGCTAAAGAAGGATTGGCTCTTTTAAACGGAACTCAATTTATGAGTGCTTATGGTGTTTATTTATTAATGATGTCTCACAAAACATCTTACCTGGCAGACATTATAGCTAGTATTTCTTTAGATGCTTTTGATGGACGACTAGATCCATTTCACGATTTGGTGCATGCGGTAAGACCACATCCTGGTCAGCGCAAAGTGGCAAGACGTTTTAACGAACTTTTGAAAGGAAGTGAATTGATAGCGCGCGAAAAGGCACATGTGCAAGACCCTTATTCGTTTCGTTGTATTCCACAAGTACATGGAGCCACAAAAGACACGTTGGATTTTGTTGAAAGGGTAATGTTAACTGAGATAAATTCCGTTACCGATAATCCCAATATCTTTTATGAAGAAGATTTAATAATCTCTGGCGGAAATTTTCATGGGCAACCACTTGCTTTAGCATTAGATTATCTAAAAATAGCTATGGCAGAGATTGGTAATATTTCTGAACGTCGTGTATTTCAATTAGTATCTGGTTTTAGAGGGCTTCCTGCTTTTTTAGTTGATAATCCTGGTTTAAATTCAGGGTTTATGATTCCGCAATATACTGCAGCAAGTATTGTAAGCGCCAATAAGCAAATGGCAACTCCTGCAAGTGTAGATAGTATTGTCTCTAGTAATGGACAAGAAGATCATGTGAGTATGGGAGCGAATGCAGCAACACAAGCTTATACTTTAATTGAAAATGTACAACGCGTTATTGCTATAGAATTGATGAATGCCTCACAAGCATTAGAATTTAGGAGACCGTTGAAGACATCTCCATTGTTGGAATCGTTTTTAGAACATTACAGAAAAGTGGTGCCATTTATAAAAGAAGATGAAGTATTGCATGATGCTATAGAGAATTCTATTCAATTTTTAAAAGATGTAGACATTGAAATAGAAGAATTATTTTTGAATAGTTATGGACTTTAAACTGTGGAAAAATCTTAATTTATTTAGTGTATTCGATGGTTATCTTAGCCCATTTAAAAGCATCCTCTAAATTATCAAAAATTTCAAAAGGCTTATTGAAAAACATTTGCTCTACCTTAGCATTTACTTTGGCTTTGTAATTATCTGAGACTACTCCAAAACCTTTTAAGTTTTCAATTTTAGCAGTTTCATAATAAATTTTTGGGTCTACGGAGTAAGAATATAGCCTATGGGTTATATAAACAAATGGTTTGTTTGAGAAATAAGTATCACTTATCTCTATGAGCAAATCATTATGCTCAGGGACAATGTGTATGCCTTCTTTTACAACAACAACGAGATAATTATCATAAATCGTCATATCACAAAAATCGAAAGTTAGGATTTCTTTCATGATAATAAATTACTCTTATGATGTTAATATAAAACAAAACTCCTTCATTAAGAAGGAGTTTATGATTTTATAGTTAAAAGGGCTTATGATTCTGTTGTTTTACTAGCTGATTTAATTTTAATTTTTAATTCATCCGTTTTAGAATCTAAATCCATAGTAATGGTATCACCTTCATGAATTTTTGAATTAATAATTTCCTCAGCCAAGGCATCTTCAACATATTTCTGAATCGCTCTATTTAAAGGTCTGGCACCATATTGTTTGTCAAACCCTTTTTCTGCTATATAGTTTTTAGCTTTATCAGTAAGTTTAAGCTCGTAACCTAAACCTTTGATTCGTGTTATTAACTTAGCAAGTTCAATATCAATAATCTTACCAATATCCTCTTGTTCTAAAGCATTAAAGACAACAACATCGTCAATTCTATTTAAGAATTCTGGTGCGAATGCTTTTTTAAGTGCATTTTCAATGACTGCTTTTGCATGATCAGATTCTTGAGCTATGGCAGCTGAAGTTCCAAACCCAACACCAGAACCAAAATCTTTAAGCTTTCTGGCACCAATGTTAGACGTCATAATTATGATTGTATTTCTAAAATCAATTTTACGTCCCAGACTATCCGTGAGATAGCCATCATCTAAAACTTGTAATAGCATATTAAAAACATCTGGATGCGCTTTTTCAATTTCATCTAAAAGCACAACAGCATAAGGTTTACGTCTTATTTTTTCAGTTAGCTGACCACCTTCTTCGTAACCAACGTATCCTGGAGGTGCACCAACTAAACGCGAAATGGCGAATTTTTCCATGTATTCACTCATGTCAATTCTTACCAACGAATCTGCACTTTCAAATAACTCGCTTGCCAATACTTTTGCCAACTGCGTTTTACCAACACCAGTTTGTCCTAGAAATATAAATGAACCAATCGGTTTATTAGGGTCTTTAAGTCCGGCTCTGTTTCTCTGAATAGCCTTAACTACTTTAGCAACGGCTTGGTCTTGACCAATAACTTTACCTTTAATTAAATCTGGTAATTGCGATAGTTTGGTGATTTCAGTTTGTGCAATTTTATTAACAGGAATACCTGTCATCATAGAAACCACATCGGCAACATTGTCTTCTGTAACAACTTCTCTATGTTGCTTGGTATCTTCTTCCCATTTTGCTTGTGCAGACGCTAATTCTTTTTCAATACGTTTTTCATCATCTCTAAGTTTTGCAGCTTCTTCATACTTTTGTTTTTTAACAACGCTGTTCTTTGTTTCCTTGACATCTTCGAGTTGTTTCTCTAATTCTAGTATCTGCTTTGGTACTTCAATATTGGTGATATGTACACGAGAACCAGCTTCGTCTAAAGCATCTATAGCTTTATCTGGCAAAAAACGTTCTGTCATATAGCGATTTGTCAATTTTACACAAGCCTCTATTGCTTCATCTGTGTAATCAACATTATGATGGTCTTCGTATTTACTTTTAATATTGTTGAGAATTTCAATGGTTTCTTCAACCGTAGTGGGCTCAACAATTACTTTCTGAAAACGACGCTCTAAAGCTCCATCTTTCTCAATATATTGTCTGTACTCGTCTAAGGTTGTAGCACCAATACATTGTATTTCACCTCTTGCTAATGCTGGCTTAAACATATTAGAAGCATCTAGGCTTCCGGTCGCTCCACCTGCACCAACAATGGTATGAATTTCGTCAATGAAAAGAATAATATCATCGTTCTTTTCGAGCTCATTCATTACGGCTTTCATACGTTCTTCAAACTGACCTCTGTATTTTGTTCCTGCAACTAAACTTGCCAAGTCTAAAGTAACAACACGCATATTAAATAAGGTACGAGATACTTTTCGTTTAATAATGCGTAATGCTAGACCTTCTGCAATTGCAGATTTACCTACACCTGGTTCTCCTATTAATAAAGGATTATTCTTTTTTCTTCTACTTAAAATTTGAGATACGCGTTGTATTTCTTTTTCTCGTCCAACAACTGGGTCTAATTTGCCCTCTTCGGCAAGTACGGTTAAATCTCTTCCAAAATTATCTAAAACAGGTGTCTTAGATTTCTTATTTGTTATGCCTTTAGATTGACTGCCACCAAAAGGGTTCTGTTTTGCATCATCTTCTTCTGGATTTGTATCATCGTCAGAAAACGATTCAGCTTTTGGTGCATCTAGGTAATCATCTTCGCTAGTAATCATAGATTTAAATTCTTCTTTTACGTTATCATAGCCCACTTTTAGCTTATTTAAAAGCTTAGTCGTTGGGTCGTTTTCATTTCTTAAAATACACAATAATAAATGTGCGGTATTTATAGACGTGCTCTGAAACAACTTTGCTTCTAAAAATGTAGTTTTTAGAGCACGTTCAGCTTGTCTTGTTAAATGTAAATTCTTTTTTTCGTTAGATGTTGTGGTAATACTTGGATTAGCCGGACTCAAAATTTCGACTTTACGTCTTAAGTGGTTAAGGTCCACATCTAGCGCACTTAATATATCAATGGCCTTTCCATTACCATCTCTTAGAAGACCTAACATTAAATGCTCGGTACCAATAAAATCGTGCCCTAAACGCAAGGCTTCTTCTTTGCTATAAGCTATAACATCTTTAACTCTTGGGGAAAAATTATCATCCATAGTAAAATCCTTTCTGCATTAAAAATAGTAAAAACATATTGAACTCATTTAAACTTTCTTGGTTTAACTAAAAAGAATTCCTATGATGTTAGGGATTGTGAAATAGAAAAGTTTATACAAGTTTTACATATAAGGCAAAAACTGTACCTTAAATTAGTATTGGTAACGAAGAGACTAAAAAAGCATTTTATATCAAAGGAAATCAACAGATACTTATTAACTAAAAAGATATCAAAAATTGTTAATAAAAACTCCTAAAAACGGCTCTATATTTCTCTGTAAACACTCCTAAATTGGCTATATTAGCGCGTTATGAAAACATACAAAAAAACTAATTAATTTTATATATGGCAGAAGGAGAAAAACTCATTCCAATTAATATTGAAGATGAAATGAAATCGGCTTACATTGATTATTCAATGTCAGTCATTGTGTCACGTGCTTTACCAGATGTAAGAGATGGATTAAAGCCAGTTCATAGACGTGTATTATATGGCATGCATGAATTGGGCATTAGAGCTAATAGTGCGCATAAAAAGTCAGCAAGAATAGTTGGTGAAGTTTTAGGAAAGTATCATCCGCATGGCGATACTTCGGTTTATGATGCAATGGTACGTATGGCTCAAGAATGGAGCTTGCGTTATATGCTGGTAGATGGTCAAGGTAACTTTGGTTCCGTAGATGGTGATAGTCCGGCAGCAATGCGTTATACAGAAGCACGTATGCGCAAGATATCTGAAGACATGTTGGCAGATATTGATAAAGAGACAGTAGATCACAAACTAAATTTTGATGATACTTTAGAAGAACCTACAGTTTTACCAACGCGCATTCCTGGTCTTTTAGTTAATGGAGCTTCTGGTATTGCCGTAGGTATGGCAACTAACATGCCGCCACACAACTTAACAGAAGTGGTTAATGGTACTATTGCCTACATTGAAAATAATGATATTGAAATAGACGAATTAATTCAGCACGTAAAAGCTCCAGATTTTCCGACAGGAGGAACTATCTATGGTTATGATGGTGTAAAAGAAGCATTCCATACTGGTCGTGGACGCATTGTAATGCGCGGTAATGCTATTATTGAGGAAGTACAAGGTAGAGAATGTATTATTGTTACAGAGATACCTTATCAGGTGAATAAGGCAGACATGATTAAAAAGACTGCTGATATTATTAACGATAAAAAATTAGAGGGTATTTCTACGATTAGAGATGAATCTGATAGAAACGGAATGCGAATTGTTTACGTTTTAAAACGTGATGCTATTCCTAATATAGTTTTAAATAAATTATACAAGTACACCGCACTGCAATCATCTTTTAGTGTTAATAATATTGCACTTGTTAAAGGGCGTCCTCAATTATTAAATTTAAAACAACTCATTCAATATTTTGTTGAGCACAGACATGAGGTCGTGGTAAGACGAACAACTTACGAATTGCGTAAGGCTGAAGAACGCGCACATATCCTAGAAGGTTTAATTATAGCTTCAGATAATATAGATGAAGTTATTAAGATAATAAGAGCTTCTTCTAATGCTGATGAGGCTAGAAATAATTTAATTGAACGTTTCAAACTATCAGAAATACAAGCTAAGGCTATAGTTGAAATGCGTTTACGTCAATTAACAGGTCTAGAGCAAGACAAGCTTAGAAATGAGTATGACCAAATAATGAAAACAATTGAAGACTTAAAGAGTATCCTAGACAATAAAGACCGTCGTATGGATATTATTAAAGGCGAATTAGAAGTTGTTAGGGATAAATATGGTGATGAGCGTCGTTCTGTAATTGAATATGCTGGTGGTGATTTAAGTATCGAAGATATGATACCAGATGCGCAAGTTGTAATTACAATTTCGCATGCAGGTTATATTAAACGTACATTATTATCGGAGTATAAAACACAAAATAGAGGAGGAGTTGGCCAAAAAGCATCTACTACTCGAAATGAAGATTTCTTAGAACATTTATTTGTAGGGACTAACCACCAGTATATGCTATTCTTTACGCAAAAAGGAAAATGTTTTTGGATGCGAGTTTACGAAATTCCTGAAGGTGCAAAAACATCTAAAGGTAGAGCGATTCAGAATCTTATAAATATTGAGCAAGATGATAAAGTGATGGCTTTTATTTGTACTCAAGACTTAAAGGATGAAGACTACATAAATAGTCACTACGTAATTATGGCTACTAAAAAAGGTCAGGTTAAGAAAACCTCCTTAGAGCAATATTCTCGCCCGAGAACAAATGGTATTAATGCTATTACTATTAAGGAAGATGATGTGTTATTAGAAGCTAAGTTAACAACTGGAGAAAGTCAGGTGATGTTAGCGCTTAAGTCTGGTAAGGCAATTCGTTTTGAAGAAGCAAAGACAAGACCAATGGGCAGAAATGCTTCTGGTGTTAGAGGAATTAGACTTCAGGATGAGAAAACGGATGAGGTTATAGGTATGATTGCCGTAGATGATATGGAGAGTAATATCTTGGTTGTCTCTGAGAATGGCTATGGTAAACGTTCTAGTTTAGAAGATTACAGAGTTACCAATCGAGGAGGAAAAGGTGTCAAAACCATTTCTATTACAGAAAAAACAGGTAACTTAGTATCCATTAAAAATGTAACGGATGAAGACGATCTAATGATTATCAATAAATCTGGTATAGCAATTCGTATGGCAGTAGCAGATTTACGTGTTATGGGAAGGGCAACGCAAGGTGTAAAACTCATTAATTTAAAAGGTAAAGACTCCATTGCAGCTGTGGCCAAAGTGATGAAAGACGATGAGGATGATGAAGATCTAGACATAGAAAATACAGATGATTCAGGAGTTGATAGTGAAGAATAAATAGCTATTTACTTGATTATCATACTTATGATGAAAATGGCATGGCTATTGATTATAACGAAACTGAAAACTAAAATTAACAACAAATTATTTATTACAAGATGAAAAAATTAATTGCATTAGTGTTACTCGTGGCAGTTACTTCGATGTCTTTTGCTCAAAAGAGTGAAGTTAGAGCTATAGAGAAAGCACTTAAGAATTCAAATTATGGAGATGCTATATCTGCAGTTTCTGCTGCTGAAGCATTAGAAGGAAACATGGACGATAAAATAAAATCTCAATTTTATTTTCTAAAAGCACAAGCACTCTATGCTGATGGCAAGGGGTCAGATGCTAATATTGATGAGGCTATAATGGCATTAGATAAATTGAAAGATTTAGAATCTTCAATGGGTAAACTAAAATATACTGAAGAAGCTAATGTGATGAAAGATGGTATGTTTAGATCTTTTCTTCAGAAAGCTAATCAAGCAATTACCAATAAGGATTACAAAACAGCAGCTAAGCGATTTGACAAAATTTATAAGATGAATCCACAAGATACGTTGTATTTGTATTATGCTGCTTCATCTGCTGTTAACGCTCAAGATTATGATACTTCTTTAGATTATTACAATCAGCTTAAAAATATGGGTTATACAGGCATACAAATGAATTATTATGCTACAAATAAAGAAACTGGTGAAGAAGAGGCTTTTGGTGATAAATCTGCACGAGATTTTTCTGTGAGAGCAAAATTGCACACTAACCCAAGAGACGTAAAAAGTGAGTCTAAAAAAGCTGAAATCGTTAAAAATATTGCTTTAATCTATGTGTCACAGGGTAAAGATGAAAAAGCTTTAGGTGCCATGGCAGATGCCAGAGCAGAGAATCCAGATGATATAGGTTTATTGCTTTCTGAAGCGAATGTTCATTTAAAAATGGGTAATAGAGATAAGTTTAAAGCTCTAATGGAAGAGGCAACTGCGAAAGATCCTGAAAATGCTGAATTACAATATAATTTGGGTGTATTAGCAGCAGAAGGAGGTAATAACGAAGCTGCAAAGGGTTATTATAATAAGGCAATCTCAATTAACCCTGGCTATGTTGATGCCTATAATAACTTGGCAGTAGTTATATTGGCAGGTGAAGCTGACATAGTAGAACAGATGAATGGATTAGGTACGAGTTCTGCGGATAATAAAAAATACGATGAATTAAAAGCAAAGCGTTCTCAGGTTTATGCAGATGCAATTCCTTATTTAGAGAAAGCTTTAGAGCTGAGAAGTTCTAACATTGATGCTGCAAAAACCTTAATGAATATTTATAGTGCTTTGGGTGAAACTGATAAATTTAAAGCAATGAAAGCTAAGGTTGAGAAAATTGAAGCTTCTGCTAGTGGAAACTAATTAAGTTTTACTTAAGAATATAAAAAAATGCGACTTAATTTTAAGTCGCATTTTTTTATATAATCTTTTTAATTACTCTTAGTTTGTGTGTGTGCAAATTCTTTGCAACATTATATATACCGCTATGATCTAATCGATCTATTCTTACTTTGCCGTGGGCATGGATTATATAGTTATCTTCCATAATAATACCTACATGAATAATATTGCCCTCAGCATTATCAAAAAATGCTAAATCACCAGGTTCACTTTCTTCTATAAAACTCAACGCTTCACCTTGCGTGGATTGCTCAGAAGCATCTCTTAAAAGTTTATACCCATTAAGCTTATATACCATTTGAGTAAAACCCGAGCAATCTATACCGAAAGGTGTTTTTCCTCCCCATAAGTAAGGAGCATTTAAATATAAAAAAGAGGTTTTAACGATTTCTGCCTTTGGTCGTTTTATAGTTAAACTATTACCATCAAAAGTGTGATTGAGTAGTTTTAGACCATTTAAATCTGCACCAACAGGAATTGGGTATAAGTTATTTGAAGCATCCGAAACAAATTCAATTAAATCCTTAGATAAATTAATATCTGATTGTTTTAATGATTTGTAGCTGTCTTCATCAATTTCTAAATATTGTTTATTATCTATCCAACCTTCATACTTATCAAAAGCAAAACGAATACGACTCCATTTTTTTCTCTGCTCAAGCACTTTAAAATAATCACCATACAAGGCTTGCGTTACCATTTCGCTAGCATCGCTAGGCTCTAATCGTATCGGTACAATTCCAAGATTGCATAAACCGTATTGCATAAATTTATTATCTATTGGCTACTGCTATTAATTGTTTATACATTTTATGCATAAAAATAGTTGATAGGAATTCATTCATAAAAAATAACAGATAAAGACTATTTAATATTAAGCGCGTTCTAATACTAAGGCAGAAGCACCACCACCACCATTACAAATAGCTGCAGCACCAATTTTAGCATTATTTTGATGAAGTACATTAATTAAAGTAACTAAAATTCTAGCACCAGAGCAGCCTAAGGGATGCCCTAAAGAAACCGCTCCTCCATTAACATTAACGTTATTATCGTTTAATCCTAAAATTTTCATATTGGCTAGACCAACTACGGAGAATGCTTCGTTAAATTCAAAGTAATCTACGTCATTAAGTTCAACATTTGCTTTGGCCAATGCTTTTGGTAATGCTTTGGCTGGCGCAGTAGTAAACCATTTTGGCTCTTGCGCAGCATCAGCATAGCCTTTTATAGTTGCGATAGATTTTAAACCTAATTCATTAGCTTTTTCTCTAGTCATCATTACCAATGCCGCTGCACCATCATTTATAGTAGAGGCATTTGCAGCTGTAACTGTTCCATCTTTTGTAAATGCTGGTCGTAAAGCAGGAATTTTTTCCATTTTCACATTGGTAAATTCTTCATCAATTGACACAACTATCGGTTCTCCACGACGCTGAGGAACTTCAATGGGAATCACTTCATCTTTGAATTTGCCAGAATCCCAAGCCGCTTTAGAACGTTGGTAAGACTGTATGGCAAAAGCATCTTGGTCTTCTCTAGAGAATTTATATTCAGTAGCACAAGCATCTGCACAAACTCCCATCGCATTATTGTCGTAAGCATCAACAAGCCCATCTTTTTGCATACCATCCTCTAGCGTAGTTGGACCAAATTTTGTCCCAGTACGTGCGTGATAATAATGCGGAATCGAACTCATATTCTCCATTCCACCAGCTACAATTATATCTGCATCACCTAACTGAATAGACTGTGCAGCTTGCATCACAGCTTTCATACCAGAAGCACAAACTTTATTTATAGTAGTACAAGGAACAGTGTGCGGAATACCTGCATATATTGCTGCTTGCCTTGCTGGAGCTTGTCCAGTTCCGGCTTGTACAACATTTCCCATTATCACTTCTTGCACCAATTCGGGTTTCAAGCCAATTTTGTCTAGTGCTCCTTTAATTGCTGCTGCACCCAATCTTGGAGCAGGTACGCTAGATAAACTTCCTAAAAAACTACCTATTGGTGTTCTAACGGCAGATACAATGACAATGTCCTTATTCATTATGTTTTAGTTTTTTTATTGCAGCAAAATTAATCATTTTTTGAGATATTTAGGAATGTATTATTCATTATAGCGGTCTAAAATTCTAATATTTCTTACATTTGATTGTATATGAAGGAACTTCTGGACAAATGGTATAAAAATCATGCTTTAGTGTATAAAATACTATTGCTTGTAGTCACCACACTTTTCATCGTTTATTTATTTCCTAAAACAGGAAAATTTAAATATTCATTTGAAAAAGGAAAACCGTGGCAGTCAGAGAATCTATATGCTCCATTTAACTTCGCTATAAAAAAATCTTTAGAAGAGGTTGAAAATGAACAACTCAGTATTGAAAATAATGCGTCAATTTATTTTAAAATAGAGACCGAACTTGAAGAAGATATCTTAACAGAATATACCAAACGATTTAATCAGACATTCAGGGATTCACTCAATATTAATTATAAGAATTCGCTAATTTATAAAAAGGGAGAAGCGTTTATAGATAAGCTTTATAATAGTGGAGTGTTGGATGCTAATTACAATTATTCAAATGATAAACCATTAGTATTAATTTCTTCTAATGCTGTAGAAAAACGATTACAATACGGTGATTTAGTTGAAATTAGTCAACTGAGAAAACAATTAGAAAACCATTTTGCAACGTCAGTTTCTACCGAAGATAGAAATAAATTAATTTCCCTATTCTTTGATATCATTAAACCTAATGTAACGCTCAACGAAAGCTTAACTCAAAAAGCTTTGGAAGATGAGTTATCTCAAATTTCTCAAACTCGTGGAAGTATTGAAAAAGATCAACTTATAATATCTAAAGGACAAGTTGTAAAAGATGAAGAATACAATATCTTAAATTCCCTTAAATCTGAATATGAATCACAAGTTTGGAACACGGCAAATTACAATTGGGTGCTTTTTGCTTATACATTATTAGTAGCATTAGCACTTTTAATGCTCTTATTGTTTTTAAGAAAGTATAGAATGGAGGTGTTTCTGAATAATACAAAAGTCACTTTTATCTTTTTCAATATTGTATTGATGATTTTGCTCACTACACTAATCATTAATTACAATTCTCAATATATATATGTGGTGCCATTATGTATTTTACCATTAGTGCTAAAGGCATTTTTTGATGCTAGACTTGGATTGTTTGCTCATGTTTTAACTGTTTTGTTGTTAGGTTTCATAGTACCTAATAGTAATGAGTATATGTTTCTGCAGATTATAGCTGGTATTGTAACCATACTAACGGTATCAGAATTATATAAACGCGCGAACCTCTTTATATCTGTAGGACAAATAACTTTAATTTATATCATAGCCTATTTCGCATTTTTTGTTATTCATGAAGGGCAAATCACCACTTTAAAATACGAAACTTTTGGATTGTTTATCCTTTGTGGATTGGCAACATTATTTGTACAACCTCTAATTTACATATATGAAAAGATTTTTGGATTAGTTTCAGACGTGTCGCTTTTAGAACTTTCAGATACCAATACGAAACTTTTAAAGGAACTTTCTAACAAGGCACCTGGTACATTTCATCATTCATTAAATGTTGCAAATTTAGCTGAAGCTTCTGCTAATGAAATTGGAGCAAACTCTATGTTAGTCAGAGTAGGAGCCTTGTATCACGACATAGGAAAAATGAAAAACCCAACATATTTTACCGAAAATCAAAGTACAGGTATTAATCCTCACGACGAATTATCGAGCACTGAAAGTGCTAGGATTATTGTTGACCACACCCTTAACGGGATTGAAATTGCCAAAAAATACAACTTACCAGACCGTGTAATTGATTTTATAAGAACACATCACGGAACTAGCGTAGTCTATTATTTTTACATGAAAGAAAAAGCAATTAATGAAGATGTTGATATGAGTGATTTTGCATATCCAGGTCCAAAACCATTCAGTAAGGAAACTGCAATATTAATGATGTGTGATAGTGTAGAGGCAGCATCAAAAAGTTTAAAAGAGCCAACAAGCACTAAAATCAATGAGTTTGTAGAAAATATTATAAACAAACAAATGGAAAGTGGTCAATTTCTAAATGCAGATATTACTTTCAAGGAAATTCAATCTATAAAAAAGGTTTTAAAGTCTAAATTGGCAAATATCTATCATCTCAGAATTGAGTATCCTGAATAAAAAAAAGCCCTACTATATCTAGTAAGACTTTTTGTGATGAGCCCTGAAGGATTCGAACCTTCGACCGTCCCGCTAAAAAGCGGGATGCTCTAGACTGATGATTTTATTAATTCTTCTAGGTATATTCTGGATTTACGACCTTTAATATATTTCTCACGAGAAATTGCTAGCGATTTTTCATTAAAGACCTCTGTATATTTATACTCCCACAGATTAGAACGACCTGTAAAACCTTTATGATTGGTATTATGCTTTCTTAAGCGTTCTATAAGATTATCACCAGTATAACCTATATAGTATCTATTAATATCAGAAGCATATAATATGTAAACATAATATTTCATAAAACAAAAATCCTCGCAAAAAGCGAGGATTAAGTGAGCCCTGAAGGATTCGAACCTTCGACCGTCCCGCTAAAAAGCGGGATGCTCTAGACTGATGATTTTATTAATTCTTCTAGGTATATTCTGGATTTACGACCTTTAATATATTTCTCACGAGAAATTGCTAGCGATTTTTCATTAAAGACCTCTGTATATTTATACTCCCACAGATTAGAACGACCTGTAAAACCTTTATGATTGGTATTATGCTTTCTTAAGCGTTCTATAAGATTATCACCAGTATAACCTATATAGTATCTATTAATATCAGAAGCATATAATATGTAAACATAATATTTCATAAAACAAAAATCCTCGCAAAAAGCGAGGATTAAGTGAGCCCTGAAGGATTCGAACCTTCGACCGCCTCCTTAGAAGGGAGGTGCTCTATCCAGCTGAGCTAAGAGCCCTTAACTCTAAAAAAGTCGGGGTGGCAGGATTCGAACCTGCGGCCTCCACGTCCCAAACGTGGCGCGATAACCGGGCTACGCTACACCCCGAAATTGGCTATCTAATTTCTAAAAAGAAACTATTGCGGAGAGACAGGGATTCGAACCCTGGGTAAGTGTTTCCACCTACGACGATTAGCAAACCGTTCCTTTCGGCCACTCAGGCACCTCTCCAATATTTAATGAACGTATTTAATTAAAAATGCGGATGCAAATGTAACTTTTCATATTAAAGAACGCAACATTTTTTTTGAGTTTTTTATAATAAAAATTGAACTTGTTTAATACAAGAGTGTTGTAAAAAAAAAAATTAAAATTTTAGTTCTATTCTATGAAATAAATGCTTTTAGTTATTTTTAAATGATGTATGCTAACTCACAATATAATCAACACTAATGTCTAAGTACAAAAACGATAGGACTTTTACGGATTATGTGCATAAAAATCTTGCCCTTCCTCTAATATACAAACCTTTAAAATGGGAACAAGTGCAACTAAAAAAGGACTACGCACAGCATATAGACATGATGGATGGTATTGATTATGTGTTTAGAAATGGCGATTCAATAATGAGTGTTCAAGAGCGTTTTAGGATAAAAAAATATCAAAATTTCACAGATTTTACAATTAGATATAGACGCGATGAGAATAAAATAAAAGATCGTCATAAATCTGAATATTATAAAATGAAAGCGCATTATTTTACATATGGCATTATTGATAGCTCAAAGACAGAAGTCAACAGCGCTTCTAAATTCATAAAATTTGCAATTATTGATTTGAAAAAAGTCTACGAAAAGATTGATTCAAATTTAATATGTATTTCAGACAACAAGAAAAATAAGTGCGAGATCGTTAATGGTAATCGTATGGAATGCCCTATTAAATATAATACTGATGGGTCTTCGTCCTTTTTTCCTATTGATATCTCATTTTTAGTAAAACTTTGGGGAGACGATATGCTTATTGCTCAAAAAGGATTTTTATAAGCGTTAAAATTTGATGCTATTTTACTAATCTAAGTTCCGCTTTTTTTATAGCTTGTACTGGCTTCAAAATTAAAGTATGCAACTTATTAAATTCACTAAAAAAGGTATTTTTTGTCCGCAAGGAAAATTCTATCTAGATCCATGGTTCCCTGTTGATTATGCGATTATTTCTCACGGACACGCAGACCATGCGCGTTGGGGAATGAAACGCTACTTGTGTCAACACGAATCTAAATCCATTTTACAACATCGTATCGGTGCAGATATAAAAATTGAAAGTTTAGCTTATAATGAACCTTTAAATATTAATGGAGTACGTGTCAGTTTTCACCCAGCTGGTCACGTTATTGGTTCTGCTCAGATTCGTCTAGAGTACAAAGGCTACATCGTCGTTTTTTCTGGCGATTATAAAACGCAACCCGATTTTATAAGCGCACCTTTTGAATCTGTTAAATGTCACACGTTTATCACAGAAAGTACTTTTGGATTGCCCATTTATCACTGGAAAACAGAAAGAGAGCTCCAAAGCCAACTACAGCAGTGGGTTCATACCAATCAAACCAATAATAGAACTTCAGTATTTCTAGGGTATTCTTTAGGTAAAGCACAAAGACTTATGTCGCTTCTTGAAGGTGTAGATGATATTTATGTGCATCGTGCTATTCATAATTTAAATGTAGCCATATCAAATTCAGGAATAAATCTGCCTAAAACAACCTTACTAACGAATGATTTTGACAAAAAGGCACTTCAGAATAAAATAGTAATTATGCCACCAGGACTTTTAGGATCTCGTTTATTAAAACGCGTACCAAATGCAGCCACAGCATTATGTTCTGGCTGGATGCAAATTCGTGGTAATAAAAGGTGGCAAGCTGTTGACGCAGGTTTTACAGTGAGTGACCATGCAGACTGGAACGGTTTAATCGATGCGGTAAAATCTACCGAAGCAGAACAGGTTTATGTAACACACGGCTCGCAAGCCACATTTGCAAAATATTTGAATGAAATAGGAATTAAAGCTGATGAGCTGAAGACTGAATATGGAGAAGAAGCTATGGCTAAAGCTGAAAATGAATCTGAAAAAATGTCTGCAGAATGAAACAGTTTTCAAAGCTCATTAGTGAAATTGAAATCACCAACAAATCCAATGCTAAAATTGATGCATTGGTCAATTACTTTGATATAGCTCCAGAAAAAGATAAGCTTTGGTTAATCGCTTTATTTACAGGCAAAAGACCATCGCGACCAGTTAAGACAACGTTGATGAAACAATGGTGTATGCAAATTACCGAGTTGCCAGAATGGCTCTTTTTAGAAAGTTATAGCACCGTTGGTGATTTAGGAGAAACAATAGCACTTTTATTGCCTAAACCTACTCATAAACTCGATTTATCTCTAAGCGAATGGATGAAAGAGCTAAAAGCCTTAAAACCAAAAACTGAGCAAGAAAAGAAAACATTTGTTTTAGAAGCTTGGTCTGGTTTAGAACAGCAAGAACGCTTAATTTTTAATAAATTAATTGGTGGTAGTTTTAGAATTGGTGTATCTAAAAAAACACTTGTTAATGCTTTAGCAAAGCTCACAGGTATTGATGCGAACCAGCTAATGCACAGTATTATTGGGTATTGGGATATAGATTCCATATCATTTAAAGAATTAATTAGTGGCTCACATATCAACTACGATAATTCTAAACCTTATCCATTTTGTCTCGCTTACGCATTAGAAAAAGAACTCATAGAATTGGGAGAGCCAAAGGATTGGATTGTTGAACAGAAATGGGATGGAATTAGAGGCCAGATCGTAAAACGGAACAACGAAATCTTTATTTGGTCGCGAGGTGAAGAATTGGTGACACAACAGTTTCCTGAATTGGAAGAAGTAATGTCTAATTTTAATGATGATTTTGTTATTGATGGAGAAATCCTCGCTATGAAAGACAATGCTGTTCTGCTATTCAACGATTTACAAAAACGTTTGAATCGTAAAAATGTGACAAAGAAATTATTAGAAGACGTACCCATTGGTTTTTATGCTTATGATATTTTAGAATTTAACGGAGACGATATTCGTGAAATGCCATTTTCTGAAAGACGAAAAACGTTAAAAAAATTATTTCAAACTATTGCCTTACCAGAGCATTTAAAATTATCGTTTATAGTTAAATTTAAAAAATGGGAAGAACTCCATGCCATTAGAGACAATTCTAGAGCTTTAAATAGTGAAGGTTTGATGCTGAAACAAAAAGCTTCACCATATCATACAGGTCGAAAAAAAGGAGATTGGTGGAAATGGAAAGTAGATCCCTTAACTATTGATGTTGTAATGATATATGCCCAAAAGGGTAGTGGAAGACGAAGTTCAAAATATACAGATTATACATTTGCAGTTAAAAAAGATGATGGTTTGGTAACTGTTGCTAAAGCCTATTCTGGATTAACAGATAAAGAAATTACTGAAATTTCGCGTTGGGTAAATAAAAACGCCATTGAAAAATTTGGACCTGTGAGAACCGTAAAACCAGAATTAGTTTTTGAAATTGCTTTTGAAGGTATTGCGCTCAGCAACAGACACAAATCAGGAGTCGCTTTGCGTTTCCCACGAATTGCGAGATGGAGAAAAGACAAGCCAGCCTCAGAAATAGATACTTTAGAAACTGTAAAACAATTAATCACTTCGCCTTGAATAATTTTAAAGACAGCATAGGATTACATATTATACAGAATTGGATGCTTGAAAAACAACAAGCACCATTCCCATTTCAAATGCAAACTTGGCAACGCTATGCCAACGGTTACAGCGGAATGGTTGTTGCACCAACAGGTTTCGGAAAAACATTTTCTGTTTTTTTAGCCGTAGTAATCGATTACCTAAATCATCCAGAAAAATATCCAAAAGGTTTAAAATTACTTTGGATCAGCCCCTTGCGTTCACTTGCCAAGGATTTAGCCAAGGCCATGACACAAGCCGTCGATGAAATTGGATTAGATTGGTCGGTGCAAGTTAGAAATGGCGATACTCCAACCAATGTAAGACGTAAGCAAGAACGCTTAATGCCAGATGTATTGTTAACGACGCCAGAAACTATGCATTTGCTGTTTTCGATGAAAAAAAATGCAAGATTTTTTAAAGGCATTAAATGTGTTGCTATTGACGAATGGCACGAACTTTTAGGAAACAAACGAGGCGTACTAACAGAATTAGCAATTTCTCAATTAAAATATTATTCACCTAAGCTACAAATTTGGGGAATAACAGCCACCATTGGTAATTTAGAAGAAGCGAAAGCTGTATTGCTGCCTTACACTGAGTTAAAAATAACTCAGATTAGAGCCAAGCAAAAAAAGAAAATCGACATAGTATCTGTGCTTCCAAACGAAATTGAAGTCTTGCCGTGGGCTGGCCATTTGGGAAAATCTATGGTAAATAAAATTCTACCAATTATTGATGCACATACCACAACGCTGATTTTTACAAATACAAGAGGTCAATCAGAGTTATGGTATCAATTGCTATTAAATGCAAATCCGGAATTAGCAGGTCTACTCGCCATACATCATGGCTCTATTGATAAAAAATTGAGAAATTGGATAGAGGATAGTATTTCCAGCGGTTATCTCAAGGCGGTTGTTTGTACCTCGTCCTTAGATTTAGGAGTAGATTTTAAACCTGTAGATTGTGTTATTCAAATTGGTTCAGCAAAGGGTATTGCTCGTTTTATGCAACGTGCTGGTCGTAGTGGACATTCTCCTTACGAACGCTCAAAAATTTATTTTATTCCTACGCATTCTTTAGAGTTGGTTGAAGTTTCGGCATTAAAAGAGGCTGTGAAACAGCAACAGATTGAAACTAGAGAACCAATGGTATTGACTTTCGATGTATTGGTTCAATTTATGGTGACCCTTGCTGTTGGTATGGGCTTTAATTCAGAGAAATTATATAATAGAATTAAAGAGGTTCATGCTTTTCATTATTTAACAGAAGAGGAATGGCAATGGTGTTTGCAGTTTATAACTAAAGGCGGAAAAACATTACAATCTTACGAGGAATTTCATAAAGTGATTAAAGATGACGATGGATTATATAAAGTTAAAAGTCGTCGTATTAGCATGCTGCATCGTATGAATATTGGTGCGATTGTTAGCGAAGTAATGTTAACGGTAAAATTTATGTCTGGTGGTTACATTGGTATGATTGAAGAATTCTTTATTTCAAAATTAAAACCTGGCGACAATTTTATTTTGGCTGGTCGTGTTTTGGAATTGGTTCATATAAAAGATATGAAAGTTTTAGTTCGTAGAAGCAAAGCAAAAAAAGCCGTAACGCCAAGTTGGTTGGGTGGTCGCTTACCATTAACGTCGCATCTCAGTCATTTTATGCGTCTAAAATTATCCGATGCTTTAGAGCCAGGACGATTAGAGAAAGAGCTTCGATTTCTAAATCCGTTAATTTCTAGACAAGATAAACACTCTCATATTCCTAAGGCTGACGAATTTTTAGTAGAATTGATTGAGACCAAAGATGGCCATCATGTTTTTATGTATCCTTTTGAAGGCAGATTGGTACACGAGGTGTTTTCAGCTTTAATGGCGTATCGCATTAGTAAATTAAAACCGTTGACATTTACAATTGCTATGAATGATTATGGTTTTGAGTTATTAAGTGACCAGCCGATTCCTATTTCAGAAGAAAATATTTCAAAGTTGTTGAGTAAAGAGCATTTAATGGATGATGTTGTTGCGAGCATCAATGCCTCAGAAATGGCATCGCGTAAATTTAGGGATATTGCTGTAATCTCAGGATTGGTAGTACAATCGCAACCAGGAACCAGAAAAAATAATAAAAGCCTACAATCATCCTCCGGATTAATATTTAGAGTTTTAGAAGATTACGAACCTGAAAACTTGTTGCTAAGGCAGGCATATACTGAAGTTTTCAATCAACAATTCGAAGAAGCGAGATTACAAGATGCATTTGAGCGTATTTCTAAAAGTAAAATAATTTTAAAACGTGCTAAATCTTTTACACCTTTGAGTTTTCCCCTTAAAGTAGATAGATTAAGAGGTTCTATGAGTAACGAAAATTTAGACAAACGTATACAACGAATTAAAGAACAAGCCTTTAAGATTGATTGAGCTGACAATTGCAAAAGAATATATAGACATTGAAGGTGAGCAACTCATCTTAACTAACCAACGCGCCATCTATTGGAAACGCGAAGGAGCTTTAATTCTATCTGATGTGCACATTGGTAAAACAGCACATTTTAGAAAACATGGCATCCCAATGCCAGATGCTATTCTTCAAAAGGATTTAGAGCGTTTAAAGTCTCTAATTATGCATTTTAAAGTTAAGCAATTAGTGGTTGTTGGTGACTTGTTTCATGCGGAAGTAAATATTGATATGACCACTTTTAGATTATGGTTAGAGCAATTTGAGAATTTAAAATTCATTTTAATTAAAGGAAATCATGATAGACTATCAAAAAAAATAATGATAGATTTTAATATTGAAATTATACATGAATTAAAAATTTTACCATTTACATTTGTTCATGAGCATACTAATTCTCATAATAATGTAATTACAATTTCTGGTCATACACATCCAGGAATACTAATTAAGGGCAAAGGGAAACAACGCTTAAAATTGCCTTGTTATCAGATTACAGCCCATCTAATTATATTACCTGCATTCAGTTTGTTTACAGGTTTAAACACACAAAACCAACCAAAAGATTGTTGTTCTTATGCGTTTACGGACACTTCCATTTTTAAGATTTAGAACAGGCTATAATCACCTTTTCATTATTCAGATTACTGGTAAAAAATAGATAAACGCTACCACCATCTTTAACTTTTAATTTTTTCCGAATATCATTAACCGACAACGGAAAATTGCGTGTGGTAATATTAGCTTTACTGATTTTTAATTTAGCAAATGCTTTTTTATTAAATGGTAATACAGTCTCAATTTTAAAACGTCTTCCCGGAAAATCCAATAATTCTTTAGACGTGTATAAATGAGAATGCTTATGTAATTTTGAAATATTGAGTAAAACACTTACCGAATTAAAAGCTCCCGCTTTTAATACTGCCGCATTAGGTTCGTACAAATAATTGAGTGGTTGGGAATATGTTGCTTTGGCTTTTGACTCATCACTAAAATTATAGTCAAAATTTTGAATAGTTCTCTTTTGAATATTAATAGTTTTAATAGAAACTTCACCAGTAAAATTACGTTCTAAAATCCATAGCAATTCTTTAACTTCATTATTTACAGCTATTATGTGGATAGTTTTTACATGCTCTAAATCTAAAAGCGTTGCAGACAAATCTAATAAGGGTGATGTTTTAATCATCACGTTTTCTGTATACTTTAAAAATAAATTTTGAAAGGTTTTAACTTTAGGAGTGCAATCAGAGAGTAAAAACACTTTTTGTTTTTTGTCGTCTCGCCGCGATGGGTCTATATAAATCCAATCAAAAGATATATCTAAACGTTTTAAGGCATCAATGCCATTTTCATTTAAACATGTGATATTCCTAGTTTGTAATCCTTCAAAATTATGTTTTACAATTTCAGAAAGTTTAGTATTAATTTCGCAATGTATTACATGTTGGCACTTTTTTGAAAAATAATAGGCATCTATACCAAAGCCACCAGTTAAATCTATTAACGATTCGCCAGAGATTAAGCTTGCTTTGTAATTTGCCGTATTCTCAGAAGACGTTTGCTCAACATTTAGCTTGTTGGGATAGTATATGTTTTTAGATTTAAACCAAGTTGGTAACTTTTTTTCGCTTCGTTTTTTGGCTTCAATTTGTTCTATGATTTCTTTTGAATTGGCTTCATCAAAGTGAATGCCTTTTAACAAAAGACTGGAGATATCAGATTGGAGATTTGCATTAATAAATTCTTGAATTTCAGTATTTAAGATTGCTGTATTCAAACTAAGATTATAAACCTTTCGTGATTTTTTTTACAAATCGATATTCACTAAAAAATTCTTTGGCAATCACTTTTAAAGTTGTGTAAAGTGGTATAGCAACAATTAAACCTGTAATCCCAAATAAGAGTCCGAAAATAATGATTATTAAGAAAATTTCTAAAGGATGAGATTTTACACTTTTTGAAAATATATATGGTTGACTAAAGAAGTTGTCTACGAGTTGAGCAACAATAAAACCAATCATTACATAAGTTGCTTTTGGTAAAATAACTGTGCTAAAATCTTCACCTAAATTACTGCTAACGGTAAGTAATAGTATTAAAAATGCGCTAATCAATGGGCCAACATAAGGAATGATATTAAGCAATGCACAAAGCGTTGCAATGACAATAGCGTTTTCTATACCAAAGATGAATAAAGTGATAGCATATATAGTAAATAGTATCAATATCTGCAATATCAAGCCACCAAAATAACGCGATAATAATTCTCTAATCTGAGTAAGTGTAGATTTTAATTTAGTGGTTTCTGTCTTTGGAAATAATGATAATAACGAACTAGAAAACAACTTACTGTCCTTTAAAAAGAAGAATAGGATAAAAAGTACTGAAAATAAACCAATACTAAAACTACCAAAACCTGTAACCAAAGCATTTAAAAAATCGGGAATAAAACCAAAATTAAGATTAGACATGTATTTAGAATCTTTTATGGAGGTCTCCACATCTTTTTCGCTTAAACCAAAATGGTCTATGACTTGTATATAAATGTCTTCGATATTGGTCTGTAATAAATCGACATCTAAAAGAGACAAATTTTCGCCTTGCTCTATAACTAGTGGAATAAACATACCAATAAAGCCTGCTACTATAGCCAAAAAGATAAGCATCGTTACAATAACAGCCATAGTGTCATTAAACTTTAATCTTCGTTTTAAGAAAATCATAATAGGTCTACCAATAAGTGAAAGTACACCTGCAATTACTAAATAGACAATTACAGTTTGTATCTGGTATAGAAAAAGAAGAATTAAGGATACACCAATCATTACAGCAATTGCTCTAAGAATACCGTTGGCTATGATTTTAGAATTCATCTGTTTTAATTTACTCAAAGATGCTGAAATAATCTTGGAAATTATGGAGACAACGCAGCAAATTTAAGAATTTAGTTGTTTAGTAAGTTCGAACAAAGTAATACTTGCGGCTTGCACAACATTCATACTACTATTATTGCCATACATATTTATATGAACAACTGCATCGCATAATTTTAGAACAGATTCTGAAACTCCAAAACTTTCATTACCTATAATAAGAGCTATTGATTTATTGGTATTCAATTTAAAATCTACAAGATCTTTACTATTTTCTGTAATTTCTAAAGCTATGAGATGATAGTTTTTTGCTTTTAATTCTTCTAAGACTTCGCTTATATCAGTCTCAATTTTATGATTGACGTACTTTTCTGTAGAACGTGAGGTTTTGGTCATGCGTTTGCCAAGAGAAAAATCCTTACCACAAAAAATTAATTCTTCAATGCTAAAAGCATCTGCAATTCTAAAAAGACTGCCAATATTTGGTGCATTTGTAATAGTATCACATACTAAAGTAATAGGAAACTTTTGTTTTTTGAAGTTGGAAGAATGATGTGTTAGTTGCAAATTGATTTTAGATTTGTGAATTACGATTGATGATTTCTGAATTCTAAAATCGTTAATCAAAAATCGTAATTAGTATTAGTTTTCAAAAGCATACTTAATAATATTAGCTCCCATTTTTAGAGCCTTTTCGCGTACATCTTCAGGATCGTTATGCACTTCTTGGTCTTCCCAGCCGTCGCCTAAATCACTTTCAAAAGTAAATAACAATACTAATCTACTCTCATAAAAAATACCTAAAGCCTTTGGTGCTTTGCCATCGTGCTCATGGATTTTTGGCAACCCATTTGGGAACGTATAGGCTGTATTAAAGATTTTGTGGTCTTTAGGGATTTCAACTAAGTCGTTATTTGGAAATACTTTTTTTAGCTCTTTGGTAATGTATGGTTCCATTCCGTAATTATCATCAATATGAAGAAAACCACCTGAAATTAAATAGTTTCTTAGATTTTCTGCATCATCGTCGCTGAAGAATACATTACCATGACCTGTAGCATGCAACAGCGGAAACTGAAAAATATCTGTGCTACCAGCTTCAACCGTTTGTATGTTTTCGTTAATATTGGTGTCTATATTATCGTTACAATATTTTACCAAATTTGGCAATGCTGTTGGATTACTATACCAATCTCCACCACCTTTATATTTCAAAATTGCAACATCTTGAGAAAATAAGGCCAAAGAAAAAAGAGTAAATAAAGAAGTTAATAAGTATCTCATATTATTCATTTAGAAAAGCAACTGAATGACATGCAACAATAGCAGCTGTTTCTGTGCGCAGTCGCGTCTTACCCAAAGTTACAGGAATATAATTACGCTGCAAAGCTATTTCAATTTCTTTAACGCTAAAATCACCTTCTGGACCTATTAAAATTAAATAATCTTGATCCGTTTTTAATTGCGATTTTAGAGATGTTTTATGGGTTTCTTCGCAATGGGCTATAAATTTATGTGCAGAAAAATCTTTAGCAATAAAATCTTTAAACGCAATTGGCGCATTCAACTTTGGTAAATAACATTGCAAGGATTGCTTCATGGCGGCTTTTATAATCTTTTCAAAACGTTCTGTTTTTATAACCTTACGTTCGCTATGTTCGCAAATAATTGGTGTAATAGTTTCAATTCCTATTTCTGTAGCTTTTTCTAAAAACCATTCATAACGGTCATTCATTTTTGTAGGTGCAACAGCTAAATGTAAATTATAACTTCGCTTTTGCTGAAAAACATTTGACATAATATGTACTGCGCAATGCTTTATATCTGCTATAGTTAATTCCGCTTTAAAAAGCCAACCCTTTCCGTTTGTGATGTGTAATTGGTCTCCAATTTTCTTTCGCAGTACTTTTACGATATGTCGACTTTCATCTTTGTTAAAACTAAAGTTAATATCGTTTTCTGTGATATTTGGATTGTAGAATAGTTGCATTATAGCTTATAAATAATTAATATAGATATTTCTCTAAAATTTTTATCTTTTCAAATTCAAATTCAAATTTAAATCTTCAATCGCGCACTAGCCATCACATCAAACTCAGAAAAATCCTTTTTTAAATACTTTAAATAGCCAACGATAGCAATCATAGCTGCGTTGTCTGTGGTATATTCAAATTTTGGAATATAGCTCGTCCAGCCGTGTTTTTGTTCAGCATTTTTTAAAGCTGTTCTAATGCCAGAGTTTGCCGAAACTCCACCACCAATAGCAATATGTGTAATGCCAGTTTGTTTTACGGCACGTTTCAATTTATCCATTAATATCCCAATAATTGTATATTGAATGGAAGCACAAATATCATTTAGATTTTCTCCAATAAAGTTAGGATTCGCTTTTACTTCGCGCTGAATAAAATAAAGAATATTAGTTTTTAATCCTGAAAAGCTAAAATTTAATCCGTCAACTTTTGGTTTGGTGAATTGATACGCTTTCGGGTTTCCGAGCTGCGCACGTTTGTCAATTTCTGGTCCTGCAGGATATCCCAATCCCAATACTTTTCCACTTTTGTCATACGCTTCTCCAACAGCATCATCTATGGTTTCACCCAAAACTTCCATTTCAAAGTGGCTAGTCACTTTTACAATTTGTGTATGACCACCAGAAATAGTCATAGCTAAAAATGGGAATGGTGGTTTTTTGTGACCATCTTCTTCAATAAAATGCGCTAAAATATGAGCTTGCATATGGTTAACATCTATCAACGGAATATCTAATCCATAAGCCAAGGATTTCGCAAAAGATGTTCCTACTAGCAAAGAACCCATTAAACCAGGTCCACGTGTAAATGCGATAGCGCTTAGTTGATCTTTAGAAATACCAGCTTTTTCTAATGCCTGATGCACCACAGGAACAATATTTTGCTGATGTGCACGAGATGCCAATTCTGGTACAACACCACCATATTCTGCGTGTATTTTTTGATCTGCAACAACATTACTTAAAATATGGTCGTTACAGAGAACAGCAGCTGATGTATCATCACAAGAAGATTCAATACCAAGTATATAAATATTTTCTTTTTTCATAAGCGATATTAGGCACAATAATTGTTAATTTTGATGCATAAACTATATAAAAGAAATTAACGGCTTATTGTTAAGGCAAATATAGTGTTTCAAACACATTTTAATACCCATAATTCGCATCAAAAAAGTACTCAAAATACTAGGGAAGGTTATCGCAATTTTTTTGCTATTGTTTCTAATTCTCTTTTTGGTGCTTTCTATTCCTGCAGTTCAGACAAAATTAGGTAGCTATGTTACGGATAGACTTAACAAAGATTATAAAACGGATATTAATGTTGGTCGTGTTGGTTTGCAGCTTAATGGAGATGTAGAATTAAAAGATATTCTTATAAAAGATTATAAAAAAGATACGCTCATTGGTATAGGAGAATTGAACACATCTATCATTAGTTTTAAGAACCTATACAATGGCAAACTTAATTTTGGAGATATTGACATTCAAAATTTGGTGTTTAATTTAAAAACCTATAAAGGGTCAAAAGATACTAATTTAGATGTGTTTGTGGCAAAATTTGATGATGATAATCCCAGAGTTGGTCCAAGTGAATTCTTATTCTCTTCTAGTGATGTGTCAATAGAAAAAGGAAGTTTTAGGTTAATAGATGAAAATTTAGAAACACCTAAGGTTCTTGAGTTTACAGAACTAAATGCCAATACCACTAATTTTTTAATTAATGGGCCAGAGGTGCGTTCGCGTATTAATCAGTTTAGTTTTAAAGATAATAGAGGTATAGCGGTTGATAATCTAACCGCAAATTTTCAATACACTTTAGACCATATGACTTTTGGTGACTTAGATATTAAAACTAAAGACTCCGAACTAAAAGGGGATTTAAGATTCGATTATAAACGCGAAGATTTACAAGATTTTACTAATAAAGTAAATGTCACTGCGAGTTTTAAAGATTCTGAAGTATCATTAACAGAGCTCAATGTATTTTTTGACGAATTTGGCACTAATCAACGTGCTACTTTAAACGCAGATTTATCTGGTACGCTCAATAATTTGGTGGCAAATAATCTTAATGTAAGTACGACTAGAAATACTCGAATTATAGGTGATATCACTTTCAAAAACTTATTTAGTAATGAAGATGATAGCTTTGCATTAAACGGTAGATTTCAAAATTTAGCATCTAACTATTACGATTTAACTGCCCTTTTGCCAAAAATTCTTGGCAACGCTATGCCAACGGTACTTTCTAAAGTTGGAAATTTTAAAATTAGTGGAACATCTTATATTACAGCAAAACGAATTGATGCTGATATAAAAATAGACACAGACATAGGTTATATCAATTCTAATCTCAAGTTAACAAACATTGACAAAATAGATAACGCGAGTTACATCGGTAATGTGGTTTTAGATGAATTTAATATTGGTGAATTAATTGGTGACTCAACCATTAAAACGACGTCTTTAAATTTAGATTTAGATGGTAAAGGCTTTACAATAGATAATATTAGAACTAAAGTAAAAGGAGATATTTTTGCGTTAGATTATAACGGTTATGCGTATGAAAATATTAAACTGTCGGGTGATTTAGGAAACAAAATTTTTAATGGAAAACTAATTGCAGACGACCCAAATTTAAAGCTAAACTTTAATGGATTAGTAGATTTTTCTAAAGAACTAAAGAAGTTCGATTTTAAAGCAGACGTCGATTATGCCAATCTAAAGGTTCTAAATTTTGTAACCAGAGATAATCTATCCGAATTTAAAGGTTTAGTAAGCATGACTGCTGTTGGTAGTACGTACGATAATGTAAGTGGTGCTATTAATATTAAGAATACAACCTACGTAAATCAAGATGGTAGTTATGAGTTTCAAGATTTTGACATCGTTTCTTCATTTGAGGCTGATGAGCGCACTATAGCTGTTAATTCGCCAGATATTATTAATGGTAATATTAAAGGTAAATTTAAAACAAAGGACATATTAAAGTTAGTTGAAAATTCAGTCGGAAGTATTTATACCAATTACATTCCTAATGAAGTTGATGAAGACCAGTATATCGATTTTAAATTCAACATTTATTCGAAAATTGCGGCTGTATTTTACAAGGATTTAACTTTAGGTAAAAATACGTTTATTGAAGGTAGAATAGAAACTGATGAAAAAGGTTTTGAGCTAACATTTAATTCACCCGAAATAAAATTTCAAGAGTATTTTGCCAATAATATCAATATTAGCGTAGATAATGGTAATCCCATATTTAATACGTTTATTGAAATTGATAGCCTCAGTGCTGGTGTTTACAGTGCTTCAGATTTTACACTTATTAATGTAACTAAGCGAGATACGCTTCTTATTAAGTCTGAATTTAAAGGAGGTAAGAACAACCAAGATAATTTTGATTTAAACTTGTTTTATACTATAGACAAGGAAAATAAATCTGTTGTAGGATTTAGAAAATCTGACGTGCGTTTTAAAGATTACGAGTGGTTTGTAAATTCGCAAAAGGATACTTTGAATAAAATTCAGTTTGATCGTAATTTTAAAACCTTTAAAATATCTCCAATTAAAATAAATCAAGGTAATGAAGAAATTTTACTTTCAGGACTTATAAATGGCGATATTACCAAGGATATAAATATAGATTTTAAGGACGTGCAATTGGTAAAAATCACACCTCGTATAGATAGTTTATCACTAAAAGGTATTGTTAATGGTAAGTTAGATATTATACAGACTAATGGTGTGTATCTGCCAAAATCTAATGTTGAGGTAAGCAACCTCTTTGTAAATGATTACGATTTAGGCAATCTTAATGCTAAAATTGAAGGGAATAATTCTATTACGGATTATAAAGTAGATGTATCGCTTATAAACGATAACCTAAAATCTTTAGCTGCAAACGGAACTATTGATGTTGCCGCAAAAAACCCTAAAATAAACTTAGAGGTTACTTTTGAAGAATTTTTACTAGATCCTCTAAACCCTCTAGGTGAAGGAGTAATTAATAACATAAGAGGTTTAGTTTCTGGGAATGCTAAAGTTACAGGAAGCCTTAATAAGCCAAGTATAGATGGAGAGTTATTGCTAGATAGAGCAGGTCTCTCTATTCCGTATCTTAATGTCGATTATGGCTTTGATTTCGATTCTAAAGTGACGTTAAAGAATCAACAATTTATCTTTAATAATGTGGCAATGACAGATTCAAAATACTTCTCGCAAGGGCGTTTGAATGGTTATATAGAACACGATAATTTTTCAGACTGGAAACTAGGTTTAGACCTCACCACAGATCGTCTTTTAGTCTTAAACACCCAAGAGTCTGAAGACGAACTTTACTTCGGAACAGGCTTTGTGTCTGGCTCAGCAAAAATAAAAGGCCCAACAGATCAATTGATTATTGATGTTGAAGGAAGTACAGCTTCTGGAACAGAATTTTTTGTACCTCTAAATGATTCAGAAAGTTTTGGTGATAATTCATTTATTCATTTTTTAAGTCCAGAAGAAAAAGCAGCTAGAATCAACGGAGAAATTATTGATAATATTGAAGTGAAAGGGCTTGAGCTTAACTTCGATTTAAACGTTAACCAAAACGCAACTATTGAGATTGTTATAGATAAAGATTCTGGAAGTACTATAAAAGGCAAGGGAGAAGGAAACCTAGTCTTTTTAATAAATACTAATGGTACATTTAATATGTGGGGAGATTTTGTGGTTTATGAAGGAGTTTACAATTTTAGATATCGCGGCTTAGTTGAAAAAAGATTTGATGTAGAGCGAGGTGGAAATATTGTTTGGGAAGGAGAACCAGAAAAAGCTCAAATTAATTTAAAAGCGGTCTATCAAGGTTCTGCTAACCCTTCCGTATTGTTAGATAACCCAATTAGCCAAACTATCCCTGTAGAAGTTGAGATAGAGCTTACAGGTCAGTTAGAGCAACCACAACCGCAATTTAATTTTAGGTTTCCAACAGTAACTTCTACTGTAAAATCTGAGTTAGATTATCGATTATCATCAAAAGACGAACGTGATAACCAAGCTCTAATATTTTTAGCAACAGGTAGCTTTGCAAGCGGAGTAAGTGATGTTAATATATCTGGAACAATAGCAGAACGTCTTAGTGGCATTGTGAATAATTTATTAGGTAGTGATAACGAAGATTTAAAAGTCGGTGTAGATTTAGAAATTGGACAAGATACGCCAGAGTTGCAAACAGATAGTAGATTAGGTCTAACCTTGCAAACAAAAATCTCAGATAAAATATTAGTGAACGGCAAGTTAGGTGTACCATTTGGCACTGCAGCACAAACAACCATCACAGGAGATGTGCAGATAGATTGGTTACTAAATGATGAAGGTACATTACGTGCCAAAGTATTTAACAGAGAAAATACTATTAGAAACTTTGGAGAAGAAATAGGTTATACACAAGGTATTGGTTTATCATATAATGTAGAATTTGATACTTTTAAAGAGCTTTTAGATATTATCTTTTTAGGGAAAAATAGAACAGATAAAGAGGGAAAGAATACGCTAGAAAAGAAAGTAAAAAAGGATGACGAGATGATGCCAGAATATATGTCTATGAAAACTGAAAAAACAAAAACGAAGTCTTAAATTTCAAAGCATTAGGAGTTTTTTAAAAATACTTATTAACGAAAACGTTTGAATTTCAGCTAGAGTGATTATTTTATTTAAATAGTCACTTTTTTGTTTGCATTGTTTATTAATTTTACCGTAAATAAGTATTTGAATGTCTAAGACAATTAAAAAAATTGGTGTTTTTACATCTGGCGGTGACTCTCCAGGAATGAATGCTGCTGTTAGATCTGTAGTTAGGTCATGTGCGTTTCACAATATAGAATGTGTCGGGATTTACAGAGGTTATGAAGGCATGATTGATGGTGATTTTATTCCTATGGATGCGCGTAGTGTAAAAGACATAATTAATAAAGGTGGCACAATATTAAAAACGGCAAGATCTAAAGAATTTAGAACTAAAGAAGGTAGAGCTAAAGCACATTCGCAGTTGGTAAAGGCAGGCATTGATGCTTTAGTCGTTATTGGTGGTGATGGTAGTTTTACAGGAGCTATGATTTTTAATCAGGAACACGATTTTCCGGTTATGGGAATTCCTGGTACTATAGATAACGATATTTTCGGTACAACTCATACATTGGGTTATGATACCGCACTCAATACAGTTGTAGATGCCATAGATAAAATAAGGGATACAGCGAGTTCACATAACCGCTTGTTTTTTATTGAAGTAATGGGTAGAGATGTTGGTCATATAGCTTTAAATGTAGGTATTGCAGGTGGAGCTGAAGAAATATTAATACCAGAAGAAGACCTAGGATTAGATAGATTAGTAGAATCCTTGCGACGAAGTAAAAAATCTGGTAAATCTTCGAGTATAGTGGTTGTTGCAGAAGGTGATAAAATAGGAAAGAGCGTATTTGAACTTAAAGATTACGTAGATCAAAATATGCAAGGTTATGACGTAAGAGTTTCTGTGCTTGGGCACATGCAGCGCGGAGGTTCGCCATCATGCTTCGATAGAGTTTTGGCAAGTAGAATGGGAGTAAAAGCAGTAGAAAGTCTAATAGCAGATAAGAGTAATTACATGGTGGGTCTTAAGAATGACATTATAGATCTTACTCCATTTGACCAAGCTGTAAAAGGAAAATCAAAAATTAACATGGAACTTTTAAGAGTTTCAGATATAATGTCAACTTAATAAACAAAAATTAATTAATAGAAAATATGTCAGATTTAAAATTAGGAATCAACGGATTCGGTAGAATAGGAAGAATTGTTTTTAGAGCAACAGTAAAGCGTAATGACGTAGATGTTGTCGCAATTAATGATTTATTAGATGTTGAGCATTTAGCTTATCTTTTAAAGTACGATTCTGTTCACGGAAGATTCGATGGTACAATTGACGTTAAAGACGGAAATTTAGTAGTTGACGGAAAAACAATTAGAGTAACTGCAGAAAGAGATCCAAAAAACTTAAAATGGGATGAAGCAGGAGCAGATGTTGTTGCAGAATGTACAGGTATCTTTACAACCTTAGAAACAGCGCAATATCATATAGATGGTGGAGCTAAAAAAGTAGTAATTTCTGCACCAAGTAAAGATGCACCAATGTTTGTAATGGGTGTAAATGATGATACGCTAACTGCAAATCACAATATTGTGTCAAACGCATCTTGTACAACCAATTGTTTAGCACCTTTAGCTAAAGTTATTGAAGATAATTTTGGAATTGAAGAAGCGTTAATGACTACAATTCACGCAGCAACATCTACACAATTTACTGTAGATGCTCCTTCAAAGAAAAATTATAGACTAGGACGTTCTGCAATAAATAATATAATACCAACGTCAACTGGTGCTGCAAAAGCAGTAGGAAAAGTAATTCCAGAATTAGATGGTAAATTAACAGGTATGGCATTTAGAGTACCAACTGTAGATGTATCTGTTGTAGATTTAACAGTGAGAACAAAAAAAGAAACCTCTTTAGATGATATAAAAGCAGTGATGAAAAAAGCAGCTAATGGATCTATGAAAGGTGTTATGGGTTATACAGAAGATGCAGTAGTCTCTCAAGACTTTGTAAGCGAAGTTAAAACAAGCGTATTTGATGCAGATTCTGCAATAGAATTGAACTCAAAATTCTTTAAATTAGTATCTTGGTACGACAATGAGTTTGGCTATTCTAATAAATTAGTCGATTTAGCTCAGAAGGTAAATAACCTATAATTATAATATTAATTCTGAAATTCCGTAGTGTTGTGAATTTTCATGACTACGGAATTTTTTATTTATAAACATTATGATTTTAATAACAGACGGAGGTTCCACAAAATGCGACTGGATTGCTATAGACGAAAATGGACAGCAAACCGTTGAAAAAATACGAACCAAAGGTTTAAACCCTGCAATTATCGCAGAAAAAAAACTAAAGAAAATTATACGAAAAAGTGAAGATCTGATGACTTTAGCGGATCAAGTGACTCATATTTTCTTTTATGGTGCAGGTTGTGGCACTGAAAAACCAAGATTATTATTAAAGTCAATCATAGAGGAGTATTTTCCAAATGCTGAAATTGAAGTTAGAGAAGATACCTATGCTGCCGTTAGAGCTACAATAAATTCTAATAACGAAGCTGCAGTAGTTTGTATTTTAGGAACAGGATCCAATTGTAGTTATTATGATGGTAAGGCTTTACATCAACGTGTTAATAGTTTGGGTTTTATTTTAATGGACGATGCAAGTGGTAATTATTTTGGGAAGCAATTAATTAGAGACTATTACTTTCATAAAATGCCAGATACTATAAAAGTTGCATTTGCGCATAAGCATAATTTAGATTCGGATTTTATAAAGTATAATTTATATAAGCAACCTAATCCTAGTGCGTATTTAGCAGATCATGCTGAGTTTATGTTTTTAAATAAAGATTCCGACTACGTTAAAGATTTAATGAGAAAAGGAATTCGCCTTTTTGCTGAAAATATGATTCTTCAGTTTAAAAAAGAATTAGATAATAACGTCCCTGTACATTTTGCTGGTTCCATTGCCTTTTTTGCCCAAAAAGAAATTAAAGAAGTTGCAAAAGAATATGGATTTAAAGTTGGAAATTTTATTAGAAGACCAATAGATGGTTTGGTAAAGTATCATGTGAGCAATTTGTAATAAAATAAGTTGGTTAATGCGCAGAGCAATGTTTATTTCCTGTTAATAAAACTTGGCTTACCTATTGTAAAACTTATATTTTCATTATATCTTTGCATTATCTAAACGTAAACAGAAAGATTAATTATGTTCGATTTTGATCAATATTTAGGATTTTTAGCCTTTTTAACCATACTTACTATTGGATTTTGGTTAATGATATTCCTTTTAACATTCGTAATTCCTTATTGGATTCTTGGATCTTCGATAGAACGTTTTAAAGAAATTAGAGAAGAAAAGAAAGCTAAGCGTGCAAGAGCTACACATTAGTATTAGTTGAAATAAAACACGAAGAGCGCAATTTGCGCTCTTTTTTTTGCTATAAAATCAATTGTTGCTATACGAAATTGTAAATTTGAAGTATACTATAATGCGAGTCACTTTTTAAAATAGATAAATTACGTGGATAATAAATTTTACAAAAATCTTAAAGCACAAAATTTATCCCTTAGAAATCTACTTAGTAAATCGCGTAGCTTTAAAGATGTCCCAGAATCTTGGTATATCGTAATTACAGATATTGAGAACTCTTCTGAAGCTATTGCTCAAAATAAACATAATAATGTAAACATTGCGGCGACTGGTAGTATAGTTACGGTTTTAAATACCATTAAAAATATTGACAAAAATGCCGAAATCCCTTATTTCTTTGGAGGAGATGGCGTTTCATTTATAATTCCACCAATTTTTATCGATGTGACTTTTGATAGTTTAAAAAATTATCAAAAACATGTACAAAATCAATTTGACCTAAAATTGAGAATAGGTAAAGTGAAAGTTACTGATATCTATAAAAGAGAAGTAACACTAAAAATTGCTAAGCAACAGCAAAATAAATTTTTAATAATCCCAGTGGTATTAGGCGAAGGTCTTAAACTGGCTGAAACTATAATTAAAGATAAATATGAAAGTAAATCTATCGTAACAGATACGTCTAATACGCTTAATTTGGAAGGTATGGAATGCCGTTGGGATGAGATATATCCAGACAATAAAAAAGATAAAGTTCTATGTCTATTAATTGAAAGTCAACAAGAAGAAAAGCAGGCAAAAGTATTTGGTCAAATTATTGAGAAAATTGATACTATTTTTGGTGAACTCGAAGTACGACGACCTATTACAATTCTTAACTTAAAACTAAAGCCTACATTTAAAAAAATCAAAACGGAAATGTATGCTAAATTAGGAAAATACAATCCGTTTTTTTTATTGCAAAAAGTAGCTATAACTGCTATTGGTGTATACTATTTTAAATACTTTCCTGCAGGTAAAAAATATGTGTATCGCGTAACACAACTGTCAGACACCATAATGATTGATGGATCTATTAATACTGTAGTTTCTGGTTCACAAGAGCAAATAAACACACTTGTAGCATATTTAAAAAAGTTAGAAAAAAAACAAAGTATATATTTTGGTTATCACGCCACCTATGCTTCAATCATGTCTTGTTATGTTCAAGATATGGACAAAAAACATATTCACTTTGTTGATGGTACAGAAGGAGGTTATACAAGTGCAGCTAAAATGCTAAAGCATAAGTTAAATTTACATTCTAAATAAAGGAAATCTTAGTAACTCTAATGCAGCTATCATGAAATATTATTTATGTCTTTTAATTTTTATCACGTTTCAACTACAAGCCCAGCAAATATTACCAGAACGTCAACGTGCTGAGGCCGTAAATACTATTTTAAAGGATAGATATGATAATCTGTTGCCAAGTTTAATGGATGCAACTGGTATTGATATGTGGATTCTAATTTCACGCGAGTATAACGAAGATCCAGTCTTAAAAACCATGTTACCAGCAACTTGGCTAAATGCCAGACGAAGAACAATTTTAGTATTCTACCGTAATAAAGAAAAAAATACCACTGAAAAGCTAGCAGTTGCCAGATATAATTTTGGTAAAAATATTGTTTCTGCTTGGGACAAAGAAAAAGAACCAAACCAATGGAGACGTTTAATGCAAATTATAGACGAGCGAAACCCTAAATCAATAGGCTTAAATTATTCCGATAGTTTTAATATTTGTGATGGCTTAGTGAAGACGGATTATGAAGCATTTATGTCTTACTTACCAAAGAAACAACATTCAAAAGTTAAATCTGCAGAGCAGTTGGCAATAGGTTGGATAGAAACACGAACGGAATCTGAGATGGTAATCTATAACCAACTCGTTACTATTACACACAATATCATCGCTGAAGCGTTTTCAGAACAAGTAATTACACCAGGAATAACAACTACTACAGATGTGGAATGGTGGATGCGAGATAAGGTTACAGCGTTAGGATTAGAAACTTGGTTTCATCCTACGGTTGATGTTCAACGGACTGCTGAAGACTTAGGAAATCACTTATATGCATTTTCAAACCGCCCTGAAGACATGGTCATTCTACCTGGTGACTTGGTGCATTGTGATTTCGGAATTACCTATTTAAGACTAAATACAGATTGCCAAGAACTGGCTTATGTCTTAAAACCAAACGAAACCGAACCACCAAAATATTTAGTTGATGCGCTTAAAGATGGAAATCGTATTCAAGATATATTCACATCAAATTTTGAAACTGGTAAAACAGGGAACCAAGTTCTAAAAGAATCTTTAGAAGAAGGAAAAGCCGAAGGTTTAAGACCAGCAATCTATACTCATCCACTTGGTATGTATGGACATTCGTCTGGTACGACATTAGGCATGTGGGATTCACAGAGTGGAGTACCAGTTACTGGCGATTATCCATTACATAAAAATACAGTTTATGCAATAGAATTGAATACAACAGTTACCATCCCTCAATGGAAAAGGGATATTAGAATTATGCTAGAAGAAGCTGGATTTTGGGGAAAAGATGGTTTTCGCTATGTAAATGGTCGCCAAACTAAGTTGTTAACTATTCCTAGAGTTAGGCAGAATTAAGGAAATTTAACTATGTCAAAAAAATTACCTATTTGAAAAGGTAGTTTCACTTTAAATTTATACGGTTTTACGCATTGCTCATTGTATCAAAGGCACATTGGTTTTAGATTTATATCAAATTTAAAACCAATACTTATGAAACATGTATTCTCTATTATCGTACTTTTTTTTATCTCTCAACTTTCTGCACAACAAACGTTAAAAGGCACACTAACATCAGCAAGTGATGCTTTGCCATTGCCTGGAGTTAGTGTCATTATCAAAGGTTCTACAGTCGGTGCACAAACAGATTTTGATGGCCATTATGAAATATCAGCACAAAAGACTGACACCATAGTTTTTAGTTATGTTGGTTTTGTGACTAAAGAAGTTGTTGTAGGCAATAACATTATTATTAATGTTAGTTTAGAAGAAGATGCTTCTAGTTTGGATGAAGTTGTTGTAATTGGTTATGGAACAAAGACCTCTAAAAGCTTTGCCGCTTCAAGTATTAGAATTCGTGGTAGTAGTTCAGTTTCAGGAAAAGCTAGTGGTGTTTCTATTGTAGGAGGGCGATCATCTAACGGTCCAGCTTCAGGGCAGCTTACGGCAGCAGAAATTAATGACTTAGAAAAATGGGACTCTTGGAAAGATGCTCTTAAAGATAGATCGTATCGAAGAATTCAAAATGACTGGAGCTTCTTTTTAGAAAAACGAGTAGAAGTCAATGTGAGAGATAATAATGGACTACCTGTTAATAATGCAGAAGTTCGTTTTTATAATGACAAAAATGAAAATTTAATGATTTCAAAAACAGATATGAAAGGAAAAGCCTTTCTCTTTAAGGATTTAAATGAAAAGAGAGTCGAAGATTATTATACTATACAAGTAATTGCAAACGGAAATGTTATCGGAAAGAAAATTACTAAAAACTATAAGGCAATAGATTTTGTTTTAGATTCAGCTGTAGAGCAAAATAATGATGTTGATATTATGTTCACTGTTGATGCAACAGGTTCTATGGGAGACGAAATTGCTTATTTAAAGTCAGAATTACAAAACATCATTTCGAGATTAGATAAAAGTATAGCGCAAAAACGTGTGGCACTAACATTTTATAGAGACCATGGTGATGCTTACGTAACTAGAAATTATAATTTTACATCAGATATTGAAGTTGTACAAAAGAATTTAGCCGTCCAGAATGCAGGTGGTGGTGGAGATTATGAAGAAGCTGTAGAAGAGGCATTAAGTGTTTCAATGGCGCAAAATTGGAATGAAAATGCCAAAGCAAAACTTTTATTTTTAATGTTAGATGCACCTCCACATCTCACTGAAGAAAATATTATAATAATTCAAAAACAAATAAAAGAAGCTCAGAGAAAGGGTATAAAAATTATTCCTGTGGTAGCTAGTGATGCTAATAAAACTGTAGAGTTTTTAATGCGATTTTTTAGTGTAGCTACAAATGGAACGTATGTTTTCTTAACCGATGATAGTGGTATTGGGAATTCACATTTAAAACCAACAACACCAAATTATAAAGTTGAAAAGCTTAACGATTTAATGGTTCGTTTGATTGAAAAGTATGCTGGTGTCGCGGCAATAGCAATGTAATTCTATTTATTAGTATATGTTAAAGAAGGTCATTAAATGACCTTCTTTTTTATTGAATGCCTATAAAACAACCAAGATGCAATCAAGCCAACAAAAGTGAATACACCCATAACACCAAAAGTATGTTGTAATCCAATGGCACCTTTATTCGCATCTAAAAAATAGCCCATCACTAAGCCTGCAAAAATATCTGGAGTATAACCGACGATAGATATAAAACCAACAGCTGTACCTGTAACTGCTAATGGAATTTTAGCTTCTTCGAGTGTTGCAAAATATAATACTCTTGCGGAATAAACACCTATAGCCATAGTGCCTATGGATAATACGAATAAAAGTATTTTAGTGTCATCAATAATTCCGAGATAGAAAATTAGACTTGTTAATGTCATTAAAAGAAAACCAATTACAATCCATAATGAGGCTCTTGTTTTATCTGCAAGTAATCCAATAGTAATTCCAATAATAGGTCGCATATATAATAGGTAAGTCCCAACTTTTGCGGCTTCTATTTTATTATAGCCCATAACTTGTTCTGCATATTGACTAAAAAGGTCTGTCATTTTATAACCATAGTAAGCGCATAGTATAATAATCATGAGTAGCCAAACAGCTTTAAATTTCATAACTATTTTAAAATTGCTAATGGTTAATAGTTTGTCTAATTTATCAGACTTAATATTTTCAGACGTATTAAATCTCAAAAAGAAAAAGACTATAAAACCTATGCACGTAACTGTAAGAGCGGTGTAAGTTATGACTTCTTTAAAAGCTAAACGACGTTCTGTGATTGACGTTAATTCAATGTCTTTAGTTATAAATAAAGAAAATATCAGAACTCCAACAGAACCAAATAGTGCAGCAACTAAACCACGACCACCATCTAAAAATCCAAAAGCAATACCTTGTTTATCTGAGCCTCCCCAAATTCTGGTAGCTTTTATCATTGCTGCCCAAAACAAAAAAATCGTTGTAAAACCCCAAAATCCATAGAGTATATGTAGGTTATATAAATTTGGGTATGTCGCTAAATAGAATCCACCCAATGCGGTTAAAACTAAAGCAACTGACATTAAAATATGAGGCTTGAATTTATCGGCTAGTGGACCTCCAAAAAGATAAGATACTAATGCCACAATCCCATAAACCGAAAAACAACTTCCTAACTCGGTCTGACTGATAGCAAAAGATTCTAAAAATGTAGTTCTAAATATCCGAACCAAAACAAAAGGTAAAATAAAGACAGCCTCTGCTGCTAATATCAATAATAATATCACATACAGAGGCTGCTGTTTATGCGTTAGGTCTTTCAAACTTAAACTTGTAAAACGCCTAAATTAAAAGGTTTTTCAATAGGAGCATGGTTAGCAGCTTCTATTCCTATGCTAATCCAAGTTCTGGTGTCTAATGGATCAATAACACCATCTGTCCAAATTCTGGAAGCTGCATAATATGGGGAGACTTGGTTATCGTATCTATCTTTTATTTTATTAAATAATTCGTCTTCTTTTTCTTGAGTAATAGTTTCGCCTTTCTTTTTTAAAGAGGCTTTTTCTATCTGCAACAATACTTTAGCTGCAGAATTCCCGCTCATTACAGCTAGTTCTGCACTTGGCCATGCAGCAATTAATCTTGGATCATAGGCTTTTCCGCACATGGCGTAATTTCCTGCGCCATAGCTATTACCTAGTATGATAGTGAATTTAGGTACTACCGAATTACTAACAGCATTAACCATTTTTGCACCATCTTTAATGATACCAGAATGTTCAGATTTACTACCAACCATAAAACCAGTAACATCTTGCAAAAACACAAGCGGTATTTTTTTCTGATTACAATTAGCAATAAAACGAGTCGCTTTGTCAGCAGAATCATTGTAGATAACTCCACCAAATTGCATTTCACCTTTCTTAGTTTTTACCAACTGACGCTGATTCGCAACAATACCTACAGCCCAACCTTCAATACGAGCATAAGCAGTGATAATAGTTTTTCCGTAACCTTCTTTATATTCGTCAAATTCAGAATTATCAACTAAACGTTTTATAATCTCCTTCATATCATATTGGTCTGCTCTACTTTTAGGTAGAATACCATAAATATCTTCAGGATTTTCTTTCGGTTTTAAAGCTTTCGTTCTATTGTAGCCTGCTTTGTCATAATCACCGATTTTATCTATGATATTCTTAATTCTATCTAAAGCATCTTTATCATCTTTCGCTTTATAATCGGTAACTCCAGAAATTTCGCAATGCGTTGTTGCGCCTCCTAAAGTTTCATTATCTATGGTTTCTCCTATTGCAGCTTTAACAAGATAACTTCCTGCTAAGAAAATACTGCCAGTTTTATCCACTATTAAAGCTTCATCGCTCATAATAGGTAAGTAGGCACCACCAGCCACGCAACTTCCCATAACTGCAGAAATTTGGGTAATTCCCATACTGCTCATTACAGCATTGTTTCTAAAAATGCGACCAAAATGTTCTTTATCAGGGAAGATTTCATCTTGCATTGGCAGAAAAACACCAGCACTGTCAACTAAATATATAATAGGTAAACGATTTTCAATAGCAATTTCTTGAGCTCTGAGGTTTTTCTTTCCTGTTATAGGAAACCAAGCGCCAGCTTTAACCGTTGCGTCATTGGCGACAACAATACATTGTTTTCCTTTTATATAACCTATTTTTATTACAACTCCACCAGAAGGACAGCCTCCATATTGTTCATACATACCTTCTCCGGCAAAAGCACCAATCTCAATAGCCTTAGCTTTTGGGTCTAATAAATAATCAATACGCTCACGAGCTGTCATTTTACCTTTACCATGATGCTTGTCAATACTTTTTTGTCCACCTCCTAATTTTACTTTGGCAAAGCGCTTTTTTAAATCGGAGAGCAGTAGTTTATTATGATCTTCGTTTTTATTGAATTTGATATCCATGTTAACTGCCCACGGAAGTGGGTATTTTTTTAATATTAGACGTAATATTTGTTTGCACGAATTTACGAAACATTACTATGATATGTTTATGCTATTTTATAAATGAAATGTTAAATATTAATTACATGGAAATATATTCCTTGGAAAATAATTAGTTTTGTCTTACTTTTATACTATAACTAAAAAGAATAATTATGAAACATATAATAGCATTTGCAGGAAGCAACAGCAGTACCTCTATTAATAAGCGATTAGCAACTTATGCAGCATCATTAGTTGAAGGAGCAGAAGTAAAGGTTTTAGATTTAAACGATTTTGAATTACCATTATACGGAATAGATTATGAAAAGGCTCATGGTATTCCAGATAATGCAAAAAAGTTTTTGGATATAATCAAGTCAACAGATGGAATTGTTTTGTCTTTAGCAGAGCACAATGGTGCTTATGCAACAGTATTTAAAAACTTGTTTGATTGGATGTCTAGAATAGATGACAAATTATGGAGTGATAAACCAATGTTGTTAATGGCAACATCACCAGGAGGAAGAGGTGGTGCATCAGTATTAGAAATTGCTCTAGGACGATTTGTATTTATGGGAGGAAATATAGTTGGAAGCTTCAGTTTACCTTCTTTTAACGACAATTTTTCTGACGGAAAGATTACGAATAAGGAATTAAGAACTCAATTATTAGAAGAGGTAGAGCAGTTTGCTGAAAGTTTAATATAAGAATACATGTTTTTGCGCAAGAGTAATACTGAAGACTGTGACTGAAAACTGAATACTAACCAGATGGGAGATTTAGCAAAAGATATCAATTCAAAATTCGATAATAATAGAGTGAAAGCTCTGTTAAATATCATTTATACGGCAAACTGGATTACAAGTTGCCAGAATGAATTTTTTAAAGACTTTGGGATTTCTCCACAGCAATATAATATTTTAAGAATTTTACGTGGCGCGAACGAGCCTCTAAAAGTTCAGACAATTAAAGATAGAATGTTGGAGCGTTCTCCTAACGCTACTCGATTAATGGATAAGCTTTGTGCTAAAAATTATATAGAGCGATTACCCTCAGAACATGATAGAAGAGTGGTTAAAATTGCCATTACCAATGACGGAAAGGCATTGTTAGAATCAATTCCTAAGCATTTAAATAAAAATTTAATAAAAAACTTAAATGAAGAAGAAGCAAAACAATTAAGTGATTTGCTTGATAAAATGAGATAATCAAAAAAAATGAAAAAAATAGTACATAAAGCAGAAAGTAGAGGATTTGCAAATCACGGCTGGCTTCAGGCAAATCATTCATTCAGTTTTGCAAGTTGGCAGAATCCAGAGCGAAATAATTTTGGTGCGTTGAGAGTTTTAAATGATGATATTATTGCACCGAAAATGGGTTTTGGCACACATCCACACGAAAATATGGAAATTATAACTATTCCTTTAAAAGGTGTATTAAAACATCGCGATAACATGAAAGAAGAATGGCAGCCAGTTGTACCAGACGAAGTACAAGTAATGTCAGCGGGTACTGGAGTGCAACATTCTGAAATTAATGGTTCTGTTGATGAATATTTAAGTTTATTTCAAATATGGATAATTCCTGAAAAGCGAGGAGTAGCTCCACGTTATGATCAGAAAATGTTTAATGCTGAAGACCGAAAAGATAAACTTCAGACCTTAGTAACAGCATTTAGTGATAATGATGAAACAAGTTTAAAAATTCATCAAGATGTAAGAATTTCAAGAATCAATTTGTCTCAAGGAAAAGCCTCTAATTATAAATTGAAAAGTGAAAATCATGGAGTTTATCTAATGATTATTTCCGGACAAATAGAAATTGACAACGAGATTTTAGAATCTAGAGATGCTTTAGGTATTTCTCATATTGATAGTTTTAGTATTCAATCTAAAGTTAAGAGCGAGTTATTATATATTGAAGTCCCAATGATTAGTTTATAGTTTATGAAATATGTATGCACTAGAAGCATTCCGATTTGTAATGCTTTTTTTATTTAAAATAACGATATTTGTCTTTCGACTAACTATCAATAACTAAATAGAATACGAATATGGCGATGAATAAAAATACAGTGCTTGCTTGGGCGACCACGATAATGATTATTGTTGGACTTGGATTAATAGCACTTGGTGCATTCCGTTATGATGATGTTGCAGGATGGGGATTTGCATCAGTAGGTATTGGCTTTTTTGCTATTGCTTGGGTGTTTAACGCATTAAAAGGGAGAGTATAATGAGCGACGATAAACAAATAATATTCTCAATGTCTGGGTTAACTAAGACATTTCAATCTGCAAATACACCAGTTTTAAAAAATATCTATTTAAGCTTCTTTTATGGAGCAAAAATTGGAATACTTGGTCTCAATGGTTCTGGTAAATCTACTTTACTAAAGATTATTGCTGGAGTTGATAAGAACTATCAAGGCGATGTTATATTTAAACCAGGTTATACTGTTGGTTATTTAGAGCAAGAACCACAGTTAGATGATGAGAAAACGGTTATTGAAATCGTTAGAGAAGGTGCAGCGGAAACTGTTGCAATTCTTGATGAATACAATAGTATTAATGACCAATTTGGATTAGAAGAAGTCTATTCTGATGCTGATAAGATGGAAAAATTAATGAACCGTCAAGCAGAATTGCAAGATCAAATTGATGCTGCAGGAGCTTGGGAATTAGATACGAAGCTAGAAATAGCAATGGATGCCCTTAGAACTCCAGATGGAGATAAGAAGATTGGTGTACTCTCTGGTGGTGAAAGACGTCGCGTAGCATTATGTCGTTTATTATTACAAGAACCAGATGTTTTATTATTAGATGAGCCAACCAATCACTTAGATGCAGAGTCCGTACATTGGTTAGAGCATCATTTAGCGCAATATAAAGGGACAGTAATCGCTGTAACTCACGATAGATATTTTTTAGATAATGTGGCTGGCTGGATTTTAGAACTCGATAGAGGTGAAGGTATTCCTTGGAAAGGAAATTACTCATCTTGGTTAGACCAGAAGTCTAAGCGTATGGCTCAAGAAAGTAAAGTTGCCTCAAAACGCCAAAAAACCTTAGAGCGAGAGTTAGAATGGGTTAAACAAGGAGCAAAAGGTCGTCAGACTAAGCAAAAAGCACGTTTAAAGAATTATGATAAGTTGATGAGTCAAGATCAAAAACAACTCGACGAAAAATTAGAAATCTACATACCAAATGGACCACGTTTAGGAACAAACGTTATTGAAGCTGTTGGTGTCGCTAAAGGTTACGACGATAAGTTATTATATGATGATTTAAATTTCACCTTACCTCAAGCAGGAATAGTAGGAGTTATTGGGCCAAATGGTGCTGGTAAAACGACTATTTTTAGAATGATAATGGGTGAGGAGAATCCTGATAAAGGAGAATTTAAAGTCGGTGAAACTGCAAAGATTGCTTATGTAGATCAGAAACATTCTAACATTGATTCAGAAAAAACAATCTGGCAAAACTTTAGCGATGAACAAGAATTGGTAATGATGGGAGGAAAAGAAGTAAATTCTAGAGCCTATTTAAGCCGCTTTAATTTTTCAGGAGGTGAACAAAATAAAAAGGTTAAATTATTATCTGGTGGTGAACGTAACCGTTTGCATTTAGCAATGACACTGAAAGAAGAAGGAAATGTATTACTTTTAGATGAGCCTACTAATGATTTAGATGTTAATACATTACGTGCTCTAGAAGAAGGTTTAGAAAATTTTGCTGGCTGTGCTGTAGTGATTAGTCACGACAGATGGTTCTTAGATAGAATATGTACACACATTTTAGCTTTTGAAGGAGATTCTCAAGTCTATTTCTTCGAAGGTGGTTTTAGTGAATATGAAGAAAATAAGAAGAAACGCTTAGGTGGAGATTTAATTCCAAAGCGCATTAAATATAGAAAGTTGGTAAGGTAATTACCGAGTTTATAAAACAAATAAAGCCAGCATTCGCTGGCTTAATTTGTTTTCTATTTAATTGAAATACTAATTATCACCATAAAGATGTCCACTTGAAAAATCTTCATTGGCCTCTTCATAATCTTTAAAGGCATTAGTTTCCATTAATTTTTTATTCTCTGCCTTCAATTTATACATTTTAATAATTGCGATACCAATAAAAATAATGAAAATAGAGGCAACGGCAATTAGAATCATTGTAAGTTGCTGGGTAGTCACTACTAAAGCCTTTAAAAGCAGGTTATTGTACATGTTAATTAAATTAGATTTGGGTTCTAAGATGCTAATATAGAAAAAAACGAAAATATAAATGCTTAATAAGCAATTATTTATAATATTGTTCTTAGTAATTCACCGATTAAGTGATTAAAAAGTCCGACAAAAGGCACTGTTTATGGGCTTATATGTCGTTTTTTGAAACTTATTAACAATGTAAAATTTAACATATTTAGTTTAGTACCAATCTAAAAGTTGAACATCAATAGTTTTATCACCGTCATTTACTATTTGTTTAAATTTCGCAATATCACTAAGACCTTCTGTCCCTCTATAATGATAAGGATAAACTTGTTTTGGTTTAAATTCTAAAATCGCACTTGCAGCACTTTCAACAGGCATGGTATAAGGTAAATTCATACATACAAAAGCTTTATCTATATTTTTAAGATTTCGCATTTCGGGTATATCCTCTGTATCACCAGAAATATAGATGCGTTCATTATTAATTGTAAGTAAATAACCGTTGCCTCTTCCTTTAGTATGGTATTTTAAGGCTTCTTCTCTTAAGTTATACATAGGCACCGCTTCTATTTTAACAGCATTAACAGTAATGGTCTTTCCATTATCAAGAATTTGCGGCGACGCAATAGTACTATCCGGAATTTTTTCGGCAACAGCCTTTGGCACTATGACATGGACACTGTTTAAGTTAAGCGCACTAAGTGTTTCATTACTTAAATGGTCGCCATGAATATCAGTAATCAATACTAAAGTAGGGCGCTTTTGTCCATCAAAAGCTTTCTTACCACCTGTAGGATCAATATAAATGACGTCATCTTCGGTTTCTAGGATTAAGGTGCCATGGCTTATTGGAATTATTTTTACGGTTTCCTTTGTGTTAAAATCTTCTTTTGTTTCTATTATATCTGTATGAGACTTGTCATTTTTACAGTTTAAAACAAGGACAGTAATTAGCAAAAGTAGTATGGTTTTAGATAGTTTCATGATAATGTTGTTTTTTATAAAGATATTGAACAGGATTATGGATTTAAAACTTTGTAACAATTTTATTAAAAATGCTACATATATTTAGTAGGTAAAGTTTTTATAGTCTTAAAAAATTGCCGAAATTGCTTATTCTATAAATGTTCAACTAAAAACACTACACAATATGTCTGATGATTTTGATTTATTAGAAACTAATTCACAAGAAAAAGCTGAAAAAGTCGATGTTAATTGGGGAAAAGCCATAGACCAAATGAAGTCAAAACTGGCACAAGAAGATGATCCAGAAAGTCGTCAGAAAATATTAAATGCCACATTAGACAATGTTGTAGATATGGCAGAAAAGGACAGAACGACATTACTAGATGCGATTAAAGACTTAACAGATTACCAAGATGAAGTTGGTATTATGTTCGAAGGTTTCTCTGCTCTTAACGCTGCAGAACAAAAAATTATCGACGATGCCGTAAAACGTTTAGAGCGCGCTAAAGTTGAGCTTGAAGATGCAAAGAACAAACCAGATACTTGGTGGAACAACCTTTGGGGACGTAAAAGCAAAATCAGAGATGCTGAGCAAGAATTACAGAATGCTCAGAAAGAAAGAGATGCTTCAGACAATAAGGCCAAAGCAATGTTTCAACAACGTATTGAAACTGCTGATGTACAAACTTTATTAAATGAATTATCCTTTAAAAGTCAAGCGGCAATTAAACGTTTAAAAGATAGAGAGCTCGAGATTAAAGAAGTTGAAGAAAGTCTAAAGACAGCCATTGTTGAAGCAAGTAATAATCACACAAAAGCACTTCAAAAGAAAAAAGAAGTAGAAGATAAGCTCGAAGAGCAATATGCTTTACTGAAGCAAGCAAGACAGGCTTTAGAGGAAGTTGCAGATAAGCAATCTACAGAATATTCAGATGCTTTAGGGAAAGTAACAACACTAGAGCAAAAGGTAGAAGAATTAGAAGGTCTTAAAAATGCGTATACTACTTTGGCGGCTTCTAAAGATAGTTTCGTGCATAAGCATAACTTAACAATCAAAGTATTAACTTCTCTAAGAAGTAACCTACAAACGCATCGCGCTAAGCTTAAGTCTGATACGGATGAGCGTTTAAAATATTACGATGGTTACATAGTAGCTTTAAAAGCAAGAACGGATCAAGAATTTGCTGCCATCTTAGAACATTTAGGTGTTAAAACCGATGAGCATATTGGCGAAACATTAGCAGCAATGCACACAGCGAGCGCTAAAGCACGCCAAGAAATGATGGATAATATTCCAGTACACGAAAAAGTAATGCAAGGTGTTTACGGAAGTTATGCCGAGGCCTTACAAGAAATTCGACAAAAAGACAAGTCTATTCAAAAGAATTTTGCTGAGCGTTACGGCATAGACATGAAAGAGATTTTTGAAGATTACTACGCAGCAGATGCAAATGCGCCATCAGGTGATGGTGGTGGTGAGCCAGAAGGTGAGCCTAAGCCAAAAGCTAGCGATGATGATCTTTTAGGATAAAATATTTAGGGCGTTACCTACTTTTGCTTTTAGTGCAAAAGTAGGTCAGGCTTTCACTACTCGCTTCCCAATAAAGATTGGGAGAGCTCAAACAGATTGTTCAATCCTTAACGCATTAGACGTGTTCAAATTTATACTTATGAAAAAGACTATCATTTCTTTAACTATTATAGTAGTACTATCCGCTGTTATTTTCATATGCATTAAACGTTCAAATGACCACATTGAATGTGAGACAAAAACTGAAATCGCATATGGTAATAACGGAGAGAAAATTATCTCAGAAATTCATATTTGTAAGGAAAAATATAATTTTTAAAATAAATACAGCTTAGTACTTGTGTAAAACGGCTTATTGCTTACTTATAAATGATTGTAACACCTCTAGATTCCGCAATATTAAATTCCAAAGAACAGTATGTATTCTATCACAAAATGATAGATTTCACGCTAAAAGAACTTATTGTTGCTGTGCAGGCTAAGCAAATCCTAAGTGAACAAGAAGTGCAATTATTTAAGCAATACAGTGATTTATTATTGTATTCTATTGAGGCAATGCGTGTAAAATACATGTACGATGAGGAGGAAAATATGAAGGTAGATTTAACCGATTCTGGTTTTCCAAATTACTTAGAATTTAGATACCTGTTTAACGATTTAGAATTACGCGAAGAGTATTTAGGTAAACTTACAGATGTAGATGTGCTAAAGGATGAATTCTTGGATACGTTAATGCGAAAAAAAGAACCTATCGCAAAACGTAAGTTGTTTCAGGCAGCATCAATTGTATATTATGCTTCCGCAAAAAAGGAATATATTTTTAATCGTTTTGTACAAGGTAAAATTATTAAGGCTCCTGAAGGTTCACAGGCCGAATATTTAGTAAGTTGGAGTTTCTACGATGTATCGCACAATAGACCTTTTGTCTGTTATTTATACTTTGATTATGACGGCAGAAATGTACAAGACTATAAGGATGAAATTTATACGGTTTTAAAAAACACATCAGATAGGGAAATGGCAATGGATACAATGGCTTACGCGATTGACAAACGATTGCCAAAAGTGCTACCAAAGGTGTTAAAGCGCGTTGATTTGGGGCCAATACATAACGTATTTGCAAAAGATGAAAATAAAGTAACGCACGCCATTTTACAAGGTATCGCCTTAAAGGAAATCCCAATTGAATCGTATGCTATTTCCTTTAAAATAGATGAACTACAATCTGGTAGTGAATTTAAAGAAGGAGGCTTTTTTAGCAAACAAACCTTTCAACGTTGGGATGCTGTTTTTAGACAACGTTATGTCTTCGCGCCACATCGTATTATACAATTACTATACAACAAAACACCAGAGATTATGAATAAGTTGGCATTAGCACCAATTCAGATTTCGGAATTAGAAAATAGATAAGTCTGCAGTGGTCAGTCCACAGTTGGCAGTAAGAAACATTGAAATAGAATATGTCATTTAAAACATTATTGGCTTCTCAAAAAGGATTTGACTTGGCAATGGAGATATTTCATTTAACGAAAGAATTTCCTAAATCAGAAAAGTTTGGTTTAACATCGCAAATGGTTCGTTCTAGTAGAGCTGTTTGCTCAAACATAGCAGAAGGTTATAGAAAACGACAATATGAAAAGCATTTTAAAAGTAAATTGTCTGATGCAGATAGTGAAAATTCTGAAACACAATTATGGTTAGATTTTGCAATAGCATGTAATTACATTAACAAAGAAAAAAAACAAGAATTACAATTAAAAGTGAAGAAATAGGAAAACTAATTAATTATATGATGAAAAATCCTTCTAAATTCGGATTATAATAATAAAGCAGAATAAGTCGCAACAGTAAATACTGAAGACTGAAGACTGCCAACTCAAGACTAAATATGGAACACAACTCAACTTTCCCTATAAAACAAAACGAACTCGATATGCTTCGGGATGAGGCCACAGGCTATTTGAAATCTATTCAATGGGAGCAAAGCCAACGTGCAAAAAACAAGGATAGCGATGCAAAAGATGAATCGATCTTACTCTATTTATCGAGAGCAAATAATGGCAGTAACGTTAATGTAACGTCGGTTTCTAAAACCATATTGGCATTGAAGAAACGTTTATTGCCAGAGTCTGTTGCACTTCCTGTGTATTTAAATCAAACACTTTACGCCGTTCAAGAAGCCTTAACACTTGGGATTTGGATAAAAGACAGTTATTATGACGCTTCAGGTTTATCGAGCTTAAGCGAGAATAAATCAGCATTAGATAGCTCAGGTAAACGTGAGTATGAAAGTAAAATGCATACAGCAACAGCATTTATGTTATTTGCTACAGCTTATAAAATCTTACACGACTTAAAACCACATGCATCAGACGATTTGTCTGTGATGAAACAGAAGTTTGCAGGTATTCCTGAGGTATCTTTTATGACCCCTTTAAAAGGCATTTCGTGTCAACTGTTTTATTATGATAAGTATTTAGGTCATCCTGATATTATAAAGTCAGACAAAGATGTTATTGATTTTACAGTGGTTTATTTTGAAGCTTTAATTGATGAGATTCAGCTTCGAAAAAATGCTTTAGAATATGCCGAAACGATTGTAGACAGAACCTACAAGTTAGAAAAATCTGATTTTGCCGTTTCTGGTTGGGACAATGTGTTTTCTGGCACAGCAGTGAGTGTTGAGTTTAATAAAATTCAGTTTGAGCAAATTGTAGGTAATAAAGACGCAAAGCACTTTGCACGTCGATTAACAGAACGTATTCTAAGCTACGATTTCGAGGCTAAAAAGAATCCGTTTCAAGAACTTGGTGGCTTTATGCCAGTTTTTATGGGTTACGGAATTCCAGGAACTGGAAAAAGTATGCTAATCGCAGCTATTGCAACCCGATTAAAAGAGCATAGTGATAATTTAGATATTCCATTTTTATTTCACCCAATGCCAGACACGTTGATCAGTACGTTTCAAGGAGGTTCTGCTGAGAAAATGGTAGAGTGGATGAAGCCCTTACAAGACCCTACAAAATTGATTTTTGCGCCAATTGATGATGCAGAAAATAACTTACAAGAACGAACAGCTCAAGGAGTTTCAGCAGGTGTAAAAGAAGTTATTGGAGTATTTTTACGATATACGGAAGGTGCGTATGCGGTCAATTACGGAAATAGCTCAATTGGGTTATTTACCAATTTACCAGAAATGTTGGATAAAGCTGTGATTTCGCGTGTGCAAGGTCGATTTAAAATTGATGGAGCACGAAACGAAAAAGACTTTGTAGATCAAGATCATTTATGGTGGAGAAAGCTAGAAAAAACGATGCCAGACTTTATCAATATGAGTAATCCAAAAGATTATAAGTATTTAGATGCACAGCAAGTGGCTAAAAATTTAGGTGAAATTTTAGATAAAGTAGATAACCCAACAGAAGAGCGTGTTTTAGATACTTTCGATAGAGTTGAAAAGAAGTATAAAGATAATGAACATATGTTCTACGCACATCTTTACACTGAGATTCAGAAAAAATTTCCATTCTTTTCGTCTCGAGATGTTCGTAATATTCAAAAGGCAGTATCACTTCGTTTAACAGATTTCGATTTAGAAAAAGACTGGTTTGAGAATCCTGAAACTTATTTTAAAAAGGATTACGATACCAAATTTGGCATGTTACAAGAATTAATGCGAGCGAACATGAAAGGTTTAGATTTTAGCGATATAAGACGGCAAGAAGTTGTTAGATATTTAGACAACGTCGCAACGATTGCAGATACAGACTTTAAACGAAAAGTGGATGCAAGAGTTAGTCAATTGAATATAGAAACTGAGGCTCGTGAGCAGTTTGGTAAAAAGAATTAAATTAAATGTCATTGCCAAGTACAAAGGACGCGATAACCTCAATTGAGTAGAATAGTAAAGTAAATGAACAACCTGAAAAATATAAATAAAACAACCCTCTCAAAAGAATGGGCTAGACTCGATAGAATCGATTACGATTACCAATTTAAAAATGGTGAATGGAAACGTTTGTCTCGAGAATGTTACAATCGTGGTGATGGCGCAGCTATACTATTGTATAATCCAGAAAAAGGAACTGTAATTCTAACAAAACAATTCCGTATGCCGATTTACGATACAAATAAAAAAGAAGCCATGTCTATTGAGGTTTGTGCTGGTGCTATTGATAATAATGATAGTCCTTTAGAAACCATTATTAGAGAGACAGAAGAAGAGGTAGGTTATAAAATAAATGATGCAAAGCAGATATTAACCGCATATACGTCACCAGGAGCACTTACAGAAAAAATGTATTTATTTATCGCTTCTTATAATGATGCTATGAAAGTTAATAAAGGTGGAGGATTAGAAAGTGAAGATGAAGAAATTGAAGTGCTAGAATTAACATTTTCTAAGGCTTTAGAGATGATTAACTCATCAGAGATAGTCGACGCTAAAACAATTATGTTGTTGCAGTATGCAGTATTAAATAAATTATTAAATTGATAAATAAGATTACCGCTTTTACGGCAACAAGATGATCAAACTAAAACAAGCAAATCTATACAGAAGCGAACTTATTCCCATAAGCGGGAAATTGGTAGAGCGCTACAATAAGTGTCTAAAAACTTTGGGCTTTACGGAGACGAAGCTTAAGTCATTTTATATAGATGGAGTAGGCTGGAGTCCTGAGGTTGCAGAAGAAAAGAAGAATACACAATACCTCAATCATGGAGATGCAAATCCGCATGGTATTATAATTTCACCTTTACAAAAAGGAAAACCTGTGTATTTACCATTTCATTCTTTTGATAGGGAAATGATGCAGCACGTCTTTAGAACGCATGGACAAAAGATTAACGACATTACTAGAGATTCAGCAATTTGTATTGATTTCGATCAAAACATAGATGTATTCTATGAACCTTTGGACGTTTTAAAATACGACAATGTTAATATTACCTTTAGGCTTATAGATAACTTAGAGCAGATTCAAAAAACACAATTACAGTTAGTTGATAAATTTAAAGCAGGAAACAATTTTATAGACGAAGGTATTCATCAACAACTCTTGGATTCAGCCAAAACTTATGGAGATTTAAGAGACAGAGATTTGAGTCTACATTCCTTAAATTTTTCAACAGATTCTTTTTTCACTAGAGCATTCAAAGGTGTTTATTTACTGAGGGATTTCATAAAACCTATAATTATCTTTGAGGATAAAGATGCTTATAAAGAAGCCATAAAAGATACCATTCACGATGTATTGATTTATCACATTGAACAGCCAGAATTAATAGAAAAATTAAAAGACCATTTAATAATTGAATGCGATTTAGAATCTATAGTAAAAACATCAAATTACGATAGAATAAAAAAGTTTGAATTAGCACAATTTCTTAAAAAAACAGATCATCCAATCAGAGATATTCTAAAGAATAAAGTACTTTTTAAAAGTTATCTAAACAAAATAGATATCAAAGCGCGGAAACAAGTAATGAGTGTAGAATTGTATCTCGAAAAACTAGAACAAAGTAATACTTTTAAAATTGAAGATACAGTAGATCAATCTATGTATTTTGCTTTACACCAGCCGCATTCGTCTTTATCAGGCGAACATCGCGATTTAATACATAAGTTGCTCATTAATATCGCGCCAAAGGATGTTTTATTCTTGTATTGGTACGATAAAGAACAGTTTTATAAAAGTTATGAAAATTGGGATGATTCCTTTAAGGATTGGGTAATTGACAGAATCAGTAACAATATATAAGAATTTTAGACTAATTTTATAACAATTGTCATTTCGCATTTGGTGCGGAATCCAAGAAAAAGTTTTGATACATTATTAAATAAGATAAAATCAAAATATTAATTAAAGTTGTAAGTCAATTTGATCTGCGAATCAAAACTTCGTGCCTCAAGCTTCCAACTTCAAACTTAAAAAATATGGGTGGAATAGATTTAATAATTTTTATAGCAGCAATACTGTTTGGCATCTTCTTGTATTGGAGAGAGTCAAAGAACAATGGAGTCTATCGATTTTTAAACAAGATAGTAAATAGCAAGGAGCTTCAAATGACTAAGGATAATCCTAAAGGCTTTATCTATAAACAACCGCTTATTCCTAGGATAATTTTTATCGTTGCAATTTTATTGTTTGTTGGCTTAGTAATTCAATTTTTAACACCAGTAGAGATTTTTGCTAGTTATTATGCTGTATCAGGATTAGCATCCTTTGCTACAGGAACATTATTAGGAACTTACCTTGCCAACTTTGTAATTAAAACGACGGAAGTTGTTGAGACACAAAGCGAATCTATAGAAGATAAATTTGATGACGCAGTTGAAAAAGGAAAGGACTTTTTAAAGGACCTCAAAAATAAAGACAACAAAGCCGTTGAAGTTGCTAAAGAAGAAATTAAAACAGAACCTGAAACACAGATGAATGAGAAAAGTGCTCGTGATCGATTGAAAGATAAAGGTTTAATGTAAATCCATTGTTATTATGAATATAAAATTACTGAAAATACTCGCAATAATTTCATTTATACTTTTAGTTATAAGTATTTTGACTGTAGAATTTTATGAACCTAAATTATATCAGATATTATTTGTAGTATTATTTACAATACTTTTTATCATAAGTCTTATTCACATCAAACGCTTCAACAACAATAAATCTAAAAATCAATGATAAAATCATATTGGAATAAAGGCGGTAAGCAAAAACGAATTACAATTTTCGTAGTAATTCTAGCACTCATTTTGTTGTTCTTTTTTAGGGACGATTACCAACCTGTTTTACTGTTTTTTAGAAAATACATTTTTATAATCTTAATTAGTGTTTTGATATTAATTTTTGGTTTGCGAAAATTCAGAAAATCATCAAGTACAGGCACGCGCTTAGGAATTTTAGGATTGCTAATTGTCTTTTTCGGAATTCTATATGCTTTCGGTTGGCATTTCAAAATGTACGATTACATGAAAACGTACAATGTTTTTAACAGCCTTAACAAAATTGAAATTAACGAATTACCCTTAACCCAAAACGAGCGTATTCAACCTTTACGGAACGTATTTTCTATGGCTAATGAAAGTGTCGGTGAAACCAAAGATGTGTCCTTGCCTCATTTAGTAAGAATAGGTACAGAGAACAAATGGACTATGGCCATTCAACCAAGCGAAAAGTATGTGATGCAACAAATTAGTGATAATACAGAAGAAGTATTTTCAGTAAGCAGTACAACACCATTTCCAAGATTTTCTAATGAGAATCGAATCGATGTTACGTTTACAATAGGTGAATCTTTGAAATTTAGCCGAAACACCTACAATGCCGTAGTACAACGGTTTAATCCTTGGATGTTATTCAATTACGAGCCAAGCGATACGTTTTACATGAAGAACGACAGCGACGAATGGGTTCAAGTAGTGAGTTTGATTAAATGGAAAGGTTTTTTCTTTCCCTATCCAACTTTTGGTGGAGTGATGATTATTGATAATGGTGAGCACGATATGAATGATTACATAGAGCGTATCACAATCGGAAAAGGCACATTTGTACATCCAGATGATATTAAGAATTATCCATTTTTAAATAAACAAAATACATTAGCTGAAAAAGTGTCGCAATTACAGGCAGAATCTTTAAAATTCTTAGGCGGTTTTAGCGATCCATTACCTTGGAATATGGAAACGGCTGTGAAAATTCCGCTAATGCCTAAAGACCAAAACCAACAGCCTTATGTTACAGATTTTGATTTTGCAGGATCTAATTCAGATGCTTACAGCGGTTTGTACCATTGGTTTGGTTTAGAGCCAGTTGGAGATGAGCGTACCAGTTTAAGCTACAGTGTGTTTGTACCAGCAGATGGTACAGAGAAATTATTTTACTTTGACCATGCCACCAAAAAACAAGGCTATGCAGGAGTTTCCGCAATGCCACTAAAAGTAAAAGAATCTCGTAAGGAATATGATTGGACGGCAAGTACACCTGTTGAATTTAGGCCATATATTAAAAATATTGCAGGCAGAAAGCGTATGTTCTTTTTAGGAACAATTTCATCCATCAGTTCTACTGATGCGCAACAGTTTGATGGCTCGGCCACACCAGATTTAGTATTAATAGATAGTGAATACAGAGATGTAATCTGGATAGATGTAAAACACCCAAGTACTTGGGATGAAGAAGTTTACAATCAATTAAATGAAGCTTGGAGATCTAGTGAAGGCATTGGCTACTTTTATAATGAAGAGCCAAAAGATGAAGATATTATAGAACGCACTATGGATTCTATAATGAGCATTCCTAAAGAAAATGATAACACTAAAGAAATAGAGAAATTACAGCGTCAGTTAGATTCTCTGAAGGGTGTTGAAAATTAATGAGTTGATAAAATTCTATTTTTTCAACTTCGCTATAGACTAGACCTCAGATGAACCTCGGAGGTCTTTTAATTTCTGTAACAAAAGCCCATATTTATAGACTTATAATGTAAAGTCTTTATTATGGGTTTTATGGGTTTTGGTATGCAGAAATGGATTTATACGATGCGTCCTCGTAAGCCATTCTCTATGAAACGAAAAGGCTCATTTTCTCGCATTCCGACTTATAATAGATACTTTCAACTTCAGTCTTCAAAAGATACAACAAATTATAATTTTGAAATTATTTTACTAACCATTTTTGCCATTATATTAACCTCAACGTTACCTAAGTGGCATGATTATGCAATAGAAAGGCACAAACAAGAAATAGCCTATGCTAAAGCTCAGGATGATAAAGCTTTTAATTTTTTAATTAAATCAGGGAAATATCGCTTATCGAAAGGGAGTCTAGCAGGAGCATATTCTGAGTTTAAATTGGCAGAAGATATTAGACCGAATGACGCAGAACTTAATGCACTACTTTTTGAAACATTAAGTAGGCTGTGTATTAATTATAAAAAACATTGTTATAAACTTGATAATTTCTAATAATTACACTTGAATTTTCACTTTAAGGATAAAAACATTTTAATATCAGCACGCTCGTAAGGATTATCTGTTTCAAGCTGTAATTCCTTAAATCCGTATTTACGATATAAATAAATGGCATTTTCTAATTTCGTATTAGAGTAGAGAAGTATGCCTTTCAAATTTTGAGTTTTAGCAAAATCAATACAATGCTGCAATAAGTGTTGTCCAATGTTTTGTCCACGTTCTTCTGGTAAAACAGCCATTTTTGTCAATTCTAAAATTCCAGTTTTATCAGTTGGCATTAATGCAACAGTGCCAACAACTTTTTCATCTTTCATGGCAAAGAAAATAAAGCCACCTTTACTAATAATATATGCATCTGGTTTGCTTAAAACTTCTTCGTCATAAGGTTCTACATGAAAAAAGGTTTTCAACCATTCTATATTTAGGTTGTAGAAGCTTTTCGCATGCTTAACATCAAAATTAATTATCTCTATTGCCATGTGCTCTAATAAAATCTGTTATTAAATAGGTAATGAGTTTGCCAACATTAGTTGCTGATTTTTTTGTTGGTGCAGCTTCGCATATATGGAAGTAAGCAACATTACTATGTTTACCAAAATAGTTGATAAACTGTCGTGTTTGCTTCACACTAAAACCGCTGGGCGTCATAGCACTACTTGGTATATTTTCTATGGCATCGCAGTCAATTTCTATACCAAACTTCCTATCTGAAACATGATTTTTAGCTACTTCTAATTCCGAAATAAAATCCAGTTCATTTCTCACTTCAATAGCTTCGTAGGTATTGTATTTAATGGATTTAATCTTCTTTAGTGTTTTAAATATAGTTTCAGAAGTATAGTTTTCGTGCAACCCAAAAACAAAATAGTTTTTCAGAAAACCTTCAGCAAAAGCATAACTAAAACCATTACCACTATGTCTACCTTCTTCAGCTCTAAAATCTGTATGCGCATCAAAATTAACCACATTTATTTTTCCATTATTGGCTAATGCACAACCTTTAATATTTCCATAGGCATTATTATGACCTCCACCAATAATAATCGGAATTTTGCCAGCTTTAGCAATAGAAGAGATAATATGAGTGACGTCCTTATCAATAGAATCAACAGCTGTTCTTGCTTTGGCTATGTTTTTCTTTGATGGTTTTAAGTGAACCAAATTTCTTACTTCTGTGTAATCGAGATATCCCAATATTAGAACACGTTTTGCTTTTGTGAATACGTTACTTTGTATATTTAACAAAACTTTAAGCACAGCATCCCAAGCCTTATAAGTACCTGTTTTTCCGTAGTTTGAATACACTCCAACGTCTTCAGAAATTCCAAAAATAACATGGTCAACGTCTAAATTTTTAATATCCTCGTATATGTTAGTGAGGTTAGGTAATAACTGAATATGTTCTCCAAATTTTGATTCTCCTTTACGTTTCTTTAAAAGCTGTTCTTTTTCTTTTTCTGTAAATAAAATGAGATTTTGCATTTGGAATTTTTATTAAAATAAATAATAAAATTACATTTTTATTTAATTACTTTAGGCTGAAACTAATTTTAAAAATTAACAATAATTAAAAACACATAATTTATGGAAAGTTCGCAAAAAACAAGCACTGGTCTTAAAATTGGATTAGCTATACTATTAGTTTTATTTTTAGGAACTGCATTTTATGCTTCTAAGCTATATACAGATAGTAGAGCGCAAGAGAAGGAATTAATTTCTCAGAAGCAACAAGTAATGAACGACTTAACTATTATGGCAAAAGATTACGATGAAGCTATTGCTGAGAGCAATGTAAAAAATGAAGATTTAATTGCTGCTAGAGGTCGTATTCAAGGGCTTATGGATTCTTTAAAGGTCTCTCAAAATAGTGTAAACAGCTTATGGAGATACAAAAAGAAATATAATGCCTTAGAAGAAGAAATGAAAGTGCTTTTAACAGAAAATGATCGTCTAAAAGGTGAAAATGCTTATTTAGCTACATCTTTAGATAGCACTCAAGTTCAATTGGCCGAGCGTACTGTATTTACAGATTCGTTATTAGTACAAAATACAGAATTAGCGACTGTGGTCAGTGATGCTGCAGCGTTACAAACTGTTGGCTTAGTTGGTATGGGAGTTTTAGAAAGAAGTAGTGGAAAACAAATTCCAATGGAGCGCGCTAGACGTAGCGACAAAATTAAAGTATGTTTTACAGTAGCAAAAAATAAATTGACTGAAGCTGGTGATAAAGAATTGTATGTACAAGTTATAGATCCTAAAAACAATGTTTTAGGAGCTAACGATCAAGTACAATTTGAAGAACAAGTACTTAATTATAGCCTAATTAGTCGTTTTAACTACGAAAATAGGAATTTAAATATATGTGAGTATATTTCTAAACGAGATGACACTAAGTTTGAAGCTGGTACATACAAAATAAATGTATTTAACGATAAAGAATTGATTTCTTCGTCAGAGTTTAGTCTAAGATAAGAATTGATTATTTGATTGATTGCTATATAGTTGAAAATTCAGAAGCAAAGCTTCTGGATTTTCTCGTTTATAGCAGCTGACCATTTATAATGACTTGTTCTACAGGATTATGAGCAAACGCATAAGGGATCTCATTATAGTGATTCATTGGTTTTGTGATTATTAAATTCGCTTTTTTACCTCTCGTAATACTTCCGTACATATTACTAATTCCCATAGCATATGCGCCATTTATGGTTGCAGCATTAATGGCTTCTTCTGGAGTCATTTTTAGCTTTACGCAAGCAGCACCAACAATAAAGTTCATGTTTCCGCTGGGAGCAGAACCAGGATTATAATCTGTAGCAATAGCGAGCGGTACACCAGCATCAATAAGTTGTCTTGCTGGAGTATAAGGAATACTTAAAAAGTATGAACAACCTGGTAAAGCAACTGGTATAGTGTCACTTCCTTTTAAAGCATCTACATCAGCATCACTTAATTTTTCGAGATGATCAACAGATAAGGCATTATATTTAACTCCTAATGCAACACCACCAAGAACATTAAATTGGTTCACATGAATTTTTGGTCTAAGATTGTGAGCTATACCAGCCTTAAGAATGGCTTCCGTATCGTCAATATCAAAATAACCCTCTTCGCAGAACACGTCGATAAAATGTGCAATCTTTAATTCTGAGGCTTGTGGAATTAAGTCGTCTGTTATATACCTTATATAGTCTAGCTTTTTAGATCTGTAATTTTCAGGAATTGCATGTGCAGCCAACAATGTTGGAATAATTATAGCCAGACTCTCTTGTTTTATCCGTTTTATAACACGTAGCATTTTCAACTCAGCTTCTACAGTTAAGCCATAACCCGTTTTTATTTCTATTGCTCCAGTACCCATTTTAATGAGTTCGTCAACACGTTTTATGGATTGGGTGTATAAATCTTCTTCAGATGTATTTTGAAGTAATTTTGCTGAATTTAATATCCCACCACCATTATTGGCAATCTCAGCATAAGTAAGTCCGTTAATCCTATCTACAAATTCCAACGTTCTTTCTCCAGCATAAGCCGTATGCGTGTGTGAATCGCACCAAGATGGTAACACAATTTTACCACTAGCATCAATTGTGGTTTCTGCTTCTATAGGTACATAATCTTCCATAAGACCAAATTCAATAATCGTATCGTGCTCAATATATATATAAGCGTTTTCTAGAATCTGGAGTGTTTTCATGTCGTCACCTTTTACTATCGTGACATTAGAGTTATGGACTTGGAGTAGTTGTTTAATGTTGGTTATTAATATTGACATGTGACTGGCTTTCTGTAAAGGTTATTAATTTTTTTGAATAAAAAAAACGCTAGTGAGTACACTAGCGTTTTATAAATTATATTATTTAATTTTTATTCTTTGATAAACTTTGTTGTAAAGGTATCGTTTATACGAACCGTGTAAAGGCCTTGTGAAAGTTCTGATATATTTAGGCTATTAGTCGAAGCGGCAATACGTTGAGATAGTATTTGCTGTCCTATGATATTATAAACTTTTACTGTAAAGTCATTTTCCAATCCAGCGAAGTTTAAAAGATCTTTTACAGGATTTGGATATATGGATAGCGCAGTAGTTTCAAAATCATCAGTGGAAAGCGTTTCAAATAAATTTTCAAAATAATTTAAATCATCTTGGTTGTAAGCGCAACTCGCAATGTCTAAATCACCATCATCATCAAAATCTACTACGGCATATACAAAAGTTTGACTTTGCGTAGCATCAATAATAATTTCAGGTCCAAAGCCACCAGCACCATCATTTTTAAACCATACTAAATCATTACCAGTACCAGATGCACCACTACTTAATACAATATCTTTAAAACCATCTGCATCTAAATCTTTAAACTGTGCAACAGAAGGGTTAGTCACTGAGGTCGTAAAAACAGTTTCTGTGTAACCACCAGCACCATCATCTTCATACCAAAGTAGATTTCCTGGTACATTTCCACAAAAGCCACCACAAGAAATTTCTGTAGCAAGAATATCTAAATTAGCATCACCATCTAAATCCTCTACGGAAGCATTAAAAATTCCTATTTTACCGGTTGCAACTGATGTAGCATCTTTCGTAAATCCTACTGTGCCACCAGGTATTAAATCGTTTCTAAAAATTTCTATAACATCTCCAGAATAGGCAGCTGTAGCAATAAGTGCATCTAAATCACCATCACCATCAATATCGCTCAGTTTAACTACACCAGGAAAACCAAGCGTGTCATCAATTTTAATAGCTTCTAATGTAAAACTACCAGTGCCATCACCAGAAAACCAAACCACTTCACTATCATCGTAAGAGGTAACTGCTATATCCATAAAAGTATCATTATTAATATCTCCTAAAGAAAAACCGGAAGCACCTCCAATAGTTGTTGATATTACATTTTCTGTAGTGAAATTTCCGGTACCGTCATTTTCTATCCAAACCATACTATCATTATTATAACCGGTTGCAAGAATATCTAAAAACGTATCGTTATTTAAATCAATTAATTTTAATCCGCCAATACCATTGAGAGCGTTAGCAATTAATGTCTGAAGCACAAATGTGCCATCTCCGTTGCCTTTGTACCATTCTAGGGTATTACCTAAATAGGTCCCAATAACTATATCAGTATTTGCATCTCCGTCTATAAAACCAGTGGCAATAGTATAAGGAGCATCTCCTGTAGAAGCGTTTATGCTTGCCTTTGTTTCAAAGACAGTCTGCGCATTTGTTGATATTATCACACAACATATTGATAATAAAGTAAGTAGTTTTGTTTTCATAGTAGTTCATTTTAAGGTACTAAGATATTAATTTTAATTAAAAATTTACATTTAATCGGTAAAGATATGCGCTTTGTCGTTATTTCATACTCCCAACCATATCCTCAGGTTTCACCCATTCGTCATAATCTTCAGCAGAAACATAACCTAAGTTTACGGCTTCTTCTTTTAGAGTTGTACCATTTTTGTGTGCTGTGTTTGCAATTTCAGCTGCTTTGTAATAGCCTATTTTAGTATTTAGAGCAGTGACTAGCATTAATGAATTATTCAATAATTGTTTAATCACGTCGTGGTTAGGTTCAATTCCACTTGCGCAATGTTCATCAAAACTTGCACAGGCATCACCAATCAATTGCGCTGACTGTAAAATATTTGCTGCCATCATTGGTTTAAACACATTAAGCTCGTAATGACCTTGTGTACCACCTACAGAAATCGCTACATCGTTACCCATTACTTGGGCACAAACCATCGTTAAGGCTTCACATTGTGTTGGGTTGACTTTGCCTGGCATAATTGAACTTCCTGGTTCGTTAGCAGGAATTATAATTTCACCAATTCCCGAGCGTGGACCAGAAGCCATCATTCTAATATCATTCGCTATTTTATTCAGTGACACTGCCAATTGCTTTAAAGCACCATGCGTTTCTACAATCGCATCATGCGCTGCTAAAGCTTCATATTTATTATCTGCAGTTACAAAAGGTAATTCTGTAAAGTCTGCAATATATTTTGCCACCAAAACATCGTAACCATCTGGTGTGTTTAATCCTGTACCAACAGCAGTACCGCCTAAAGCCAATTCGCTTAAATGTGATAAGGTGTTTTCTAAGGCTTTTAAACCATGATCTAACTGAGATACATAACCCGAAAATTCCTGACCTAAAGTTATTGGAGTCGCATCCATTAAGTGCGTACGACCAATTTTTACAACATCTTTAAATGCTATAGATTTATTATGTAGCGTGTTTCGTAATTGAATCACACCAGGAATCGTCGTCTCAGCCACTTTTTTATAAGCCGCAATATGCATACCTGTCGGAAACGTATCATTAGACGATTGCGATTTATTCACATCATCATTAGGCTGAATGGTCTTTTCTCCTTCACCAATAACATAACCAGCAATTTGATGTGCTCTATGTGCAATCACTTCATTAACATTCATATTGCTTTGCGTGCCAGAACCCGTTTGCCAAATCACTAAAGGAAACTGATCGTCATGCTTGCCCTCTAAAATTTCATCACAGACTTGTGCTATTAAATCGCGCTTTTCTTTGCTGAGCACATCTAGTTCGCAATTGGTAAAAGCAGCCGCTTTTTTAAGATATGCAAAACCATAAACAATTTCTAAAGGCATAGAGGCCTCAACACCAATTTTAAAATTATTACGAGAACGTTCTGTTTGTGCTCCCCAAAGTTTATCAGCTGGTACACGTACCTCACCCATCGTATCTTTTTCTATTCTGTATGTCATTTTATTATGTTTTTAAAGCCTCACAAAATTACAGATTTTGTTAGTCTTTAAGAATTGAAAAATGGGTTTTATTTTAAGAGTTTTAAAGGAGCGACGTTAATAACTTATAATAGTTCTGAGTTGTAAAGTATTGATTTTTCAAATTTATAAGCTAACTTCGATTAACGTCTGATATAAGGTGCTTATGCAGAGCTTATCGAAGTATTGTAAGGGCTTTAAATCATTAAAGTTGTAAAACATTATGAAAAAAAACCTGATATTAATAATAACAATTCTGACATCTAATTTAGTTGATGCACAGTTTATAAAGGAAAAATCAATAAATGCCCAAATCGGATATGGACTTAGCGCTCCGAATAATAGCGTTGGCGAAATAGGAGATGGTGGATTTTTTGCTCAAGGAGAATTAATACTGAAAGTTACTTCTTGGTTTGAATTAAGACCATATGCTGGTTTAATTTTGACTAACTCAAACGGAAAAGACTTAAATGACAATCCAACGGATGAAAAAGCCGAATCAAAAGCATTTTTATTAGGTGGAAAAGTAAGAGTTAGAGCACCAATTCCTTGGGTTGCGCCTTTTATTGAAATCGGAATAGGAACTTCTATTGGGAAATTTGAGACATTTACGGCTTTCGATAATATTAATAAGAGTGGAATGATTTACCACATACCTTTTTCTTTAGGATTAGAATTAGGACGAAATAACAATTTTGATTTACGATTCACCTATTACTTTCAGCCATCTGTCGAACAGTATGTTGGAGCATTTGCAGTCGGAATTACATTTCCGTTGAATAATTAACGTTTTACAACACCGTATATAATTTATTACTGGCTTCTTGCCTACTTGCGATAGTCCTCGCGGATTTTCTTGGTTGGTAATTATTTACTAAATTAGTTGCTTAAAACACGCAACTTTCCTTATACATCAACGATATCATCAATTCCCAAATAAATTCTAATTCAAGATGAAATTAATCTTCATAATATTTATTCTCTCTACTTCGAATATTTTAAGTCAATCAACAGATTCACTTAAATTAAGGTGGGATATTTCTAATAGAGAAAGTATTATCCTTCGTTTGGATTCCACTACTGTCTTGCCACATAAGGACAATATTGAAGTATCTGGCAAAAACATTTCTTCAATTATTTATTATGAAATCGATAAAAACAAGAACTTAAAAATTGAAAAGGATATAATTTTTCCACAATTAAGAACATACAATAAATCCAATGAACCCGACTGGAAAAAATATAGAGCATACTTTAGAAGAAAAGTATCTTCTGACGTTACTAATCAAATCTATTATAACGAAAAAATAATTACCCCTTCTGTCGTCGACTCCATTGAAATTGGTGGGATAATTACCTTCTACTATGCACCAGTTGATGATTTAAAATTTACCAAATTAATTTATCCATCCATGAATGATCGACTCTTGGTTGAAGAGTGGCAAATCGAAAATCTAAGTAAGTTTGACAAATCCCTTACCATATCTGAATACTCAAGCACTCAATCTGAAAAAGGTTACAAAGGGAACTATAGTTTCATCGTGAAAAGCAAGGGGCAAGAAAATATCAAAATACGTCCTGGAGAAACATATACATTGCCAGTTTTTTATGGAGCACTACTAAATCAAGAACAATTTGAAAACTTTAACTATTTAAAAGCTAAGGATTCACGGATGGAATTCTTGAGCGAATGCCGAAATAAACTGATTTTAAATACACCAAATGACACCCTGAATTTGCTTTTTTATTTTTCTAAAATAAGGGCATCAGAAAGTATTTTTAATTCATCAATGGGTCTTGTACACTCTCCTGGAGGAGGTAACTACTATGTCGGAATCTGGGCAAATGATCAAATAGAATATGCAGGCCCGTTTTTCCCGTATTTGGGATACGAGAGTGGGAATGTTGCTTCATACAACGCCTACAAAAAGTTCTTAGAAAATATACCAAAAGATGAAAGTCATATTCCATATGCTTTTGAAGTGGATGGCAATTTTCCCATGACACATCAGGACCGTGGCGATGCAGCGATGATTGCTTACGGAACATCATTATTTTTACTTAATAGTGGTGATCAAGAACAAGCAAAGGAACTTTGGCCTTTAATTGAATGGAGCCTATCGTATTGCAATAATAATAGAAACGAATATGGGGCAGTCAAATCTGATTCAGATGAAATGGAAGGAAGAATTGAAACTGGTGATGCCAACTTATCTACTTCTACCTTATATTATGGAGGGTTAAAATTTGCAGCGAAGATTGCTAAGGCTTTGAACAAACCAAAACAAGCAATTATTTATGAAAATCGGATGCTCGAAATGGCGGAAGTAATTGAAGCATATTTTGGCGCTACCTTGGAAGGTTTAAATACATATAAATATTATGACGAAAATAAATATCTCAGACATTGGATATGTCTACCTCTAACAATGGGCATTGATAAGCGGAAGGAGGGTACCCTAAAAGCACTCTTTGAAACGCTTTGGACAGATAATGGAGTATTAGTACAATACGACCCAACTGATGATGATAAAGAACATGTCTTTTGGGATCGAGCAACATTATACGCTTTGCGAGGAGCTTTGAAAGTAGGTGAAACTAAAGTGCCAATTGAAAAATTAAGTCGCTATTCTGTTAATAGGCTATTAGGTGACCATGTACCCTATTCAGTAGAGGCTTATCCGGAAAACAATATGAAGCACCTTTCAGCAGAAAGCGCTTTGTATTGTCGCATCTTTCTAGAAGGCCTTCTAGGTATTGAAGCCGTCAGTTTTTCGAAACTCAAAATAACTCCTAAACTTCCAGACGACTGGGATTATTTGGAATTGAAATCAGTTTATCTATTTTCTAAGCCGTATGACATTTACATAAGTAGAGAAAATGAAAAACTAAAAATGACTGTTAAAACTGACTTGAAAATAATTTACGATAGACTAATAAAGGTCAATGAAGAAGTCTATTTAAATTTCACAAACTGATGATAACATTAGATATGATCGCATATCTCTGCGTTCATAAGAGACGACGATATATCATTATCCGATAGAAGTGAATAACTGCGTCATTCACTTCTAAGGTCTGGGATAGACGCTGATGCGACTGCCAAAGGCACTCAGTCTAACATTGAATATAATCCGTTAAAACGGAGCATATCCCAGAAGTTAAGCGTAACATCCAAACTCCACAATAATTTTACAAAGAATCACATTCAATTTTCGATTTTCAAAAGATACATATGCTTAATTAAATCTCAAATCCCTAAACACTAATTTCTAACTTTTTATAAATTCAATACCATTTTTTGATTTTCGAGAACGTTATAGTTAATAATTTTAGTTAAATTAATGTTGTATTAGGTCACTTTTATTGTAAAAGTTGAAACTAATAGTATAATTTTGCACGCTCAAAATTATGATGAACTAACTAAAAACTAATTATTTGTGAAGGAAGAACATTTTAAATGGTATTCGCCAACATTAAGTAAGGATATAGAAATGCTTGTTTTTGGGCATACAGGCTATCCTGTGATCTTATTTCCTACAACGATGGGAAAACATAATGAATGTAAGGACATGAAACTTGTAGAATCCGCACGTTGGTATATGGAGCAAGGGTTAATTCAGATTTACTGTCCAGATAGTATCAACGAATTAAGTTGGTATAACAAACAGATTCATCCTGCAGATCGTGCCAAAAATCACACGTGGTACGATGAGTTTATAATGAATGAGCTCGTTAATAAAATCCTTCACGAAAAAGGCTTACCAAAACTTGCCGTTGCAGGCCCAAGTTTTGGAGGTTACCAAGCCGCTAACTTTGCATTCAGACATCCAGAAAAAGTAAGTCACATGTTTAGTATGAGTGGTTCGTTTGATATAAAGAGTTTTGTAGGCGATTATTACGATGATAATGTGTATTTTAATAATCCGGTAGATTATTTACCTTCTGCAAATCATCCCGATTTATGGAAAATGGATATTGTACTCGGCACCAGTGATTGGGATATTTGTTTAGAGGCCAACAAAAGATTGGCTGGTATTCTAACACAAAAGAATATTCCATTTTGGTACGACGAACGTAAATGGGCAAAACACGATTGGCCAATTTGGAGAGAAATGTTCCCTCATTATTTATCTAAAATTTAAAAGAAGACAAAAAATTAAATAACCACATTTAGTATGAAAAAAATAGGAATTTTATTCGGTCAAGAAAATACCTTTCCATGGGCATTTATAGACAGAGTTAACGAAAAAATAAAAGCACAAGGCATCAAAGATATGATGGCTGAAGCTGTATCTATTGATACGGTTGAACAAGGCAAATCAGATGAGTACGCCGTGATTATAGACAGAATTTCACAAGATGTACCATTTTATAGAGCGTATTTAAAAAACGCTGCAATCACAGGAACGGCTGTAATAAACAACCCATTTTGGTGGAGTGCAGACGAAAAGTTTTTTAATAATGCCTTGGCAGAAAAAGTTGGTGTACCAGTACCAAAAACATTTATTTTACCAACATCGCATCGACCAAAAGGTACAGATGAGAATTCGTTTAGAAATATGAAGTTTCCTTTCGATTGGGAAAAAATGTTTGATACAATTGGTTTTCCTGCTTACATGAAACCACACGATGGTGGAGGCTGGAAAAGTGTTTACCGTGTAGATAATCCCGAAGATTTATGGAATAAGCATGCTGAGACTGAAAATTTGGTAATGATGCTCCAAGAAGAAATTAACTTTAAAGAATACTTTAGATGTTACGTTCTAGGCACTGATAACGTGCATATTATGCAATATGAACCTAGGAATCCGCATCACGAACGTTATGTGTTGGATGGTGATCCTGTGGATAAGAACATATTAGACTTAGTAAAGAAATATTGCATTAGACTCAATAAAGCTTTGGGTTACGATTTTAATACAGTTGAGTTTGCTGTAAGAGATGGTGTGCCTTATGCTATTGATTTTTGTAATCCTGCACCAGATGCAGATGTGAATTCGGTTGGACAAGAAAATTTTGAATGGATTGTAGAAAATGCTGCTAACATGGCAATAGCCAAAGCAAAGCAATACAAAAAAGAGATAATGAATTTAACTTGGGGAAGTTTTATAACGGATCAAGTAGAAGCGCCAAAGTCATCGTCGAAGAAAGCACCAACTAAAAAAGCTGTTTCTAAAAAAGCTTCGGTTAAGAAAGCCGCTAAAAAACCAGCAGCTAAAAAGACAATTGTTAAAAAAGCACCAGCTAAAACAGTCGTAACAAAAAAAACAGCAGCAGCAAAAGTAGCAGTTAAAAAAGCTGCAGTTAAAAAGGCAGCTTTGAAGAAACCTGTTGCTAAGAAAGCGACTACTACTCCAGACGATTTAAAGAGAATTGAAGGAATAGGTCCAAAAATATCCGCTACTTTAGTTAAAGCTGGTATTTCTACTTTTGCACAATTAGCAAAAACGAATACAACTAAGATTAATAAAATTATCGCTGATATTCGTGGAAATCACGTTCCGGATACATGGTCTAAGCAAGCCAAATTAGCAGCATCGGGTAAATGGGATGCGCTAAAAAAATGGCAAGATGAATTAAATGGCGGTAAAGTCAAATAATAGGTATTAGTTACTTTTTAAAATAAAATATCAGATTGAGTGTAATCGAAATATAGATTATTTAAAATTTTGACTGCACTCTTTTGGTCTGTTTAGTATTTTGGATTAGTTTTAATCAAATCAACCCACACTTTAATATGAAGTTTACTTTAGGTATAGAAGAGGAGTACCAAGTGATATGCCCTCAAACAAGAGAGCTTATTTCTCACGATCAAAAGATTGTAACAGAAGCTGCTAAAATAATGGGAGATCAGTGCAAAGCAGAAATGCACCAAGCTGTAGTAGAAGTTGGTACCAATATTTGTCAGGATGTCACAGATGCAAGAGCACAGATTAAACATCTACGTAAATCTATTTCTGGTATAGCAAATGATTTGGGTTTTAAAATTGGAGCTGCTGGCACACATCCTTTTTCTAAATGGGAGAATCAACACATTACTCCAAACCCTCGCTACGATGAGATTATAAATGAATTACAAGATACTGCACGTTCTAATTTAATTTTTGGACTGCACGTACACGTTGGTATGGAGGACAAGCAAATGGCAATACATTTAGTAAATGCTATGCGCTATTTTTTGCCACATTTATATGCATTGTCAACAAATTCACCGTTTTGGGAAGGTCGTAATACAGGTTTCAAATCTTTTAGATCTAAGGTTTTTGATAAATTTCCTAGAACAGGAATTCCAGGTATTTTTGATAATTATGCACAATACGAGAGCTATGTAAATCTTTTAGTGAAAACTAATTGTATTGATAACCCTAAGAAAATTTGGTGGGATATTAGAGTGCATCCCTTTTTTCCAACCTTAGAAGTTAGAATTTGTGATGTCCCATTAACAGTTAATGAAACGATTAGTATAGCTGCTCTAATACAAGCATTAGTTGCAAAACTATACAAACTAAAAAGTCAAAATCTTAGTTTTATGAATTACCACAGAGCATTAATTAACGAAAATAAATGGCGCGCTGGCCGCTATGGTATTGATGGTAAAATGATTGACTTTGGTAAAGAGGCTGAGGTGGATACAAAGCTTCTAATGTTAGAATTGTTAGACTTTGTTGACGATGTTGTGGACGATTTAGGGTCGAGATATGAAATTGAATATATTCATCAAATGCTCAAAACCGGAACAGGTGCAGATAGACAACTAGCTATATTTGAACAATCCAAAGACCTCACTAAAGTTGTTGATTATATTACAGAACAAACCATATTAGGCGTTTAATTACCTACAAATTATATATGATTAGAGAAAAAGTAAAATTAGCGATTTTAGATATGAACAATGGTGTGCCCAACCAAGGTTTGCGTTGTATAAAAGAAATTGTAGAAACATTTAACGAAGCTATTGCGTACCGAATTTTTGATGTTAGAGCTAAAGGTGAAATGCCAGATACCTCTTACGATATTTATATTTCTAGTGGTGGACCAGGTAGTCCGTTGGAGCAAGAGATTTGGAGAGCTCCTTATTTAGAATTGATGCAAACGCTTTGGGATATCAACACCACCAATACAGAGCAAAAAAAGCACGTCTTTTTTATATGTTACTCATTCCAGGTGATATGCGATTATTTTAAGCTCGGTGAAATTAAAAGACGCAAAAGCACCTCCTTTGGTATTTTAAGAGTACACAAAACCAGAAAAGGGCATAACGATCTTATAATGGAAGGTTTAAACGATCCTTTTTACGCAGTCGACTCTAGAGATTGGCAACTGATTCAGCCAAAACTTACAGTTTTTAAGAAGCATGGTTCAACCATTTTAAGTTTAGAAAAAATACGAACTCATGTAGAATTAGAACGTGCTATAATGGCTGTTCGTTTTTCTGAAGAATTTGTAGGCACTCAGTTTCATCCTGAAGCTGATCCTGTAAGTATGGAAGCCTTTTTTAAACTCGAAGACAACAAGAAAATTGTGATTGAAAGTTTTGGTGAAGAAAAATATAACCAAATGATGGATCGTGTTGATGATCCAGATAAATTGGTATTGACTTACAACACTATTTTACCAAAGTTTATAAATAATGCCATTCATCAGGTGCACCAACCTATATTATCTTAACAGAAAATGATAGATAAGTATCGCAAAACATATAATACCAATTTTTCTGAAGAAAAGTATAATGCCTTTCTCAAAGATATCAATGCTTCATTTAATTATGAAGTAAAATTCAAAATTGCTGAAACTCCAGTTTTTATTGATAAAAATTTGAAGCAAAAATTAATTGATGCTTGTAATGATATTATGAGCGTTATTAACAAACCAAATTTTAAGGAGCTGACCAATGGAGCGTTTTTCGTTGCAAATACAATTGTACCTAATGAAGATGAGCATTCTAAATTTATACAATTAGATTTTGGGATTTGTAAAGATGAAAATGGTGAGTTAACACCAAAGTTGATAGAATTACAAGGGTTTCCATCGTTGTATTTCTTTCAAGAATTATTGGGCCGAAAGTATTGGGAGCATTTTGGCGATTCTATTCCTAAACATTTTTCGCAGCATTCAAGTGGTATTTCTACTGAAGATTATATAGAATTATTACGACAAGAAATTGTTGGCACTACTAATCCTGAGCAAGTTATTTTATTAGAAATAGAACCAGAGCAACAAGCTACAGCTATTGATTTTTATGCTACTGCAGCTAAACTAGGCATTAAAGTTCTATGTATTACAGATTTAAAGAAAAGAGGGAAAACCCTTTATTATTTAAATGAGAGTGGTAACGAAGTTAACGTCTTAAAAATTTACAACCGTATTATTTTTGATGAATTGCACCAACGTACAGATTTAAAAACGGAATTCAGTTTTCAAGATGAAGTTGATGTAGAATGGATTGGTCATCCCAACTGGTTTTACAGAATCAGTAAATACACAATGCCTTTATTAAAAGGCGATTATGTGCCAAAATCGTATTATTTAGATCAACTGGAAACCATTCCAACAGATTTAGAAAACTACGTTTTAAAACCTCTGTATTCGTTCGCAGGAGCAGGAGTGCAGATTCATGTCACTAAAGACATGATTGATGCTGTGGAAAATAAAGCAGACTATTTATTACAAGAAAAAGTAGCGTACGCACCTGTTATTGAAACTATGGATGTGCCAGCAAAATGTGAAATTAGAATGATGATGCTTCATAACTCTAAAACCAATAACACTGAAATTGTAAGTAATCTTATGCGTTTAAGCAAAGGTGAAATGGTAGGAGTGAAGTACAATAAGGATAAAACTTGGGTTGGTGGTAGTACTGGGTTTTTTGAAGGGTAGATTTTTCTTACAAGGTTTCAACTTATAGGTATTTCATAGTGCTAATCTTCTTTTAATAAATTTTTTCTAGTAAAAAAACACCCCTAAAGTCCCCTCAAGGGGACAATACCTAGAGTTTAATTTTTAGATTGTCCCTTTGAGGGGACTTCAGGGATGTAAATTCAAATCAAAAAGTTTACTCAGACTTATCAGGCGCAGGCAAACTAGCATGAAACTCTTTGCCAATGCGTTCTGTATAATGATCTAACAACTCTAAAACACGTTCACTAGAATCAGAGACAACAATTAAACCAATATGCCAAGCCTTATCCATTCTCCAAACGATTTCTTTATCAGTGAAACTAGAGGTATCTGGATACTCAAATCGGCTTAAAGACACCACAATTCCTGCATATTGATTATTTATTTTTGGCAGTTTATATTTTACCTTTCTAAGATTAGCAGTTTCAATTCTTGCCCATTCTTCCCAAAGATTTACTCCAGATGCAGCCTCTACCATTTCGGCCAAATTAGCTCCACCAACACGAGAGGAGGTTTCCAAAAAGAATAAATCGCCTGTAGCTTTAGACTGAATAAACTCTGTATGCGACGCCCCAAACTGCATTCCGAAGGCTTTCATTACTTCAGCATTCATTTTTTGTAAGCTCTTTTCAACTTTAGAGCCAATTTCAGAACTCGCAGATCTGAAAATTCCACCTCCATGAGCCACTTCAAAAGGTGTGTCTAAATATTTACTCACTCTAGAGAACACAACTTTACCATCAACATTTAAGCCATCGACATGGTACACATCTCCTGGAGCAAATTTTTCTACTAAATAATTATCACGTTCATCACCTAAATCATTCACAACTTGCCATAATTCATCTTTGCTATGTATTTTTTTAATTCCTGTTGCAGAAGCTTCCATTCGCGGTTTTATCAACCAAGGTGGACTTACACGATCTGCATATTCATTAATAGTATCATTATTAAAAAGATCTGTAAATTCAGGAACGTTAACGCTTTCAATCTTCGCTTTAGAACGCATGGCTAGCTTATCTCTAAAATAATGTGCCGTAGTTCTTCCCATTCCAGGACTTCTAAAATGCTCACGTAAAAGTGCTACTTTTTCTACATCAAAATCATCTAATGCTACAAAACGGTCGAATTTTATGGTTCTAAATTTATAAGCAATACCTTTTACAACGTCATCATGTTTCCATTCGTCTATATAAAATGTATCAGCAATAGCTTCCCATGGCCAAGGCTCGTGATCTAACTTTTTCTTGGTTAGCAGATAGACGTTGTTACCTTCAGCCTTACAGCTTTTTAAAAAGGCAGCACCTTTATAATAGGTAGATACACAAAGAAAATTTAATGGTTGTTTTGGCATGGTTTATTAATTTGAATCAAGAATGAATTAGTCATTTCAACGTCAGTTCGAGTGATTTCGATTTTTATCGAAATTGTATAGAGAACAAGTTTTAGTTTAGAAAAAACTCTCGATACAAATTTTACTCAAAAAAAATGAGCAAAATTCACTCGAAATGACCTACATTTTTACATACTTTCAAGTTACAAAACTCAATATTATTTTGAAGCTTTTTGTTTAACAAATTCGGTAATTAATTGAATGCCATAACCTGAAGCACTTTTCATTTTCGCATAAGGCGAACTTCCAAAAGAAACACCTGCAATATCTAAATGCAACCAGTTTTTGTGGTCTTCGGTAAAAAATTCTAAAAATTGAGCAGCATTTGTAGCTCCTGTTAATGGCTTGCCACTAAAATTTCTTAAATCTGCAATATCGCTGTGTAAATCACTTTTGTATTCTTCAAACATTGGTAATTGCCACACACGTTCGTGGACTTTATATCCAATATCTGAAATGTTACTTGCCATTTCGTTGTTATGCGTAAAGAGTCCAGCAGCTTCATAGCCAAGGGTTCTTACGACACTTCCTGTTAATGTGGCTAAATCTATAAGATATTCTGGTTTTATGTTTTTTACAGCGTAGCTTAATCCATCTGCTAAAACCAAACGGCCTTCTGCATCTGTATCTATAATTTCAATGGTCTTGCCAGAGTAGGAGTTAATGACATCTCCAGGTCTGTAACTTTCTGCATCAACGGCATTTTCTGCAGAGCATACAATCCCAACAATATTAATGTTCAGTTTTAGTTTGGCAACTAATTCTACAACTCCTAAAACAACAGCTGCACCTCCCATATCACTTTTCATATAGTGCAGATTGGTGGATGGTTTAATGGATAATCCGCCAGAATCGAAAGTTATACCTTTGCCAACTATACAGATATCTACTTTCTTACTTGTTTTGCCATTATACTCATTAATGATTACCACAGGTTTATTTACACTGCCTTTACCAACTGATAAAACGGCTTCAAACCCTTGTTTTTTTAGTTCTTTATGTTTTAAAACAGTACACTTATAATTAGATGATTCTGAAGATATTTTAGCCCAATCACCTAAGAATTCAGGTGTTTTAATATTTGGCGGAGCATCGACTAACGTTTTAATTCTGTTAATGGTTGCACCAGTGTAGTGTCCTTCGTCCAGAATCTTTTTAATCGTTTTTGATGAGACAACTGAAACCGTAGTTTTGTTTTGCTTTTCCTTTTTAGATTTAAATTCACCAATTTCGTATTGCGCCATTTCCAATCCAATGATTGCTTTGCGAAGTTCGTCTTCATTTAAATCTTCAGCGAACACCTGTATGGATTTGTTCCAATGTTTCTGTGTATCAAACGCTAGTTTTCTGAAGGTGTCTTCAAGTTGCGCACTGTGTTTATCTTCGCCTAAACCAATCAAATAAATTCTGTTACCTTCTTTTCCGTATAGTAATTGGTGAGTTGAGAAACTTCCGTCAAAATCAGGTTTTTCTATTGGAAGATATTTTTTTATAACATCGAGATTATTCTTTCTGTACGGCAGAATAAAATCTCTAGAGGTATCTAATGTTTTTGTGTGTTTATAAGTCATAATTACGAATTAAAAAATAACCATTTTATGGCTCTAGGAAACTCTTCGCTCCAATGAACTTCAGCATGGCTACCGTGTTCATTAATAGAAAAATGAAAATCGATATGATAACCATTTACCATTTTTTCTTTTATTATGTTACCTAATTTATAGGCGTTTGGTAAATGTTCTGCACTTTCTTTAGCGCCAGAGTATAGGTAGATTTTCGATTCTTCTAAAGGTTGAAAGGTTTTAGTGCTATTAAATATGGTTTTAGAAATCCAGAGGCTTGGTGAAAATATCATCATTTTACCAAATACTCTAGGGTTTTTTAAACCTGCATGAAGACTGATTAGACCTCCCATTGAGCTACCTCCAATTCCGGTGTTTTCAAAATCAGTTAAAGTTCTATATTTTTTATTGATGTAAGGTATCAGTTTTTCAATCATAAATTGAATATAAAAGTTTCCCTTTCCTTCTCCAAAACGTGGATGGTAGTATGGTAAATATTCGTTAATACGTTCTTCATTTCCGTGGTCAACTGCTATAATGATAAGGTCTCCAAGACCTTCTTCAGCTAATTTTGCCATAGACTTATCAATAGCCCAATCTCCATAAGGAGCTAAAGGGTTAAATAAATTTTGTCCATCTTGTAAATAGAGTACAGGGTAATGTTTATCAGTTTGGTGATAATTATGTGGTAATAAAGCCGAAATTTTCCGTGTAGCATTAAGATGTGGAATCTCATAGGCTTCTTCAATAACTTCTATTATAGGTGCGAACTCCGTCACTGTCATAAATTTATATTTGGAAGGGCGAAATTACTATTTTATGATAGGAGATACTATAAAAAGTGACACAGATATTGATAAATAATTAAGAATTAGATAAAGTTCAGAAAAATAAGTTAATGAACAATCTTCCCATCTACCATAATCAATTTTCGATCTGCCATAGCTGCTAGTTCTTGGTTATGGGTTACAATAACGAAGGTCTGTTTAAACTCATCTCTCAATTTAAAAAAGAGTTTGTGCAGTTGTTCCGCGGATTCACTATCTAAATTTCCAGAAGGTTCGTCTGCAAAAATAATGTTGGGTTGATTAATTAGTGCTCTGGCCACAGCAACACGTTGTTGCTCTCCACCAGACATGCTATTGGGTTTGTGATGGATACGCTCGCTCAAGCCTAAATAGTCGAGTAGTTCTTTGGCTCGTTTTTCAGCTTCACTTTTTGGTATGCTATTTATAAACGCAGGAATACACACATTCTCTAAAGCTGTAAACTCAGGTAGTAATTGATGAAACTGAAAGATAAAACCAATGTTTTGATTTCTAAATTTAGCCAAGGCCTTATCATTTAGAGATTTAATTGATTGCTCATTTATTATAAGTTCCGTTTCAACAGTATAATCTGGCTTATCTAAAGTTCCCAGAATTTGCAGCAAGGTCGTTTTCCCAGCACCAGAAGCACCGACTATTGAAATAATTTCACTTTCAGAAATTGTTAAATCAACACCTTTTAAAACTTGAAGTTCTTTATAGGCTTTTGTGATGTGCTTTGCTGAAATTATCGTTTTACTCATACATGGTGAAAATAATACTTAAAGTAATATTGCGCAATATTAAGAAGCAGATTTGTTCTTCTTAAATACAGATTTTATACCATTAAAATCAATAAAATACTGTACTCTTATTGAAAACGTATGCTGAATAGGTTGGTCAAAAAGGTTATTTATACTGTCTGAGAAATTTTCTTCTGCCATACTATCGAAGTTAAATAATTGATTTCTATATAAGGCCGTTAAAAAACTACCTGGTGCAAACTGCCACGAATAGCTTAAATCGATGTTCCAAGTACTAAAGTTAATATTAGGACTAGTACCAATATTATTAACAGTAAAGCCAGAATCTGTGGTTAATCGACCATTATCTAATAAGGTAAACAGCTGTCTATCGTAATTCACGGTATCCCAATAGTGCCTAAATGTAAGCGCTAATGTATTAAATGGGTTAAAGGTATAATTAGCTGAAATACTGTTTGTAAGTCTTTGTCTATTGCGTTCACCAAAAATAGGTTGGTCATTTACCTGAGCAGCATAACCTCTAGAGCCGTTAGACATGTTTAACTCAAAGCCATAAACCATTAATAATTTATCATTAAATCTAAACCTAGGTTCAATTTCTAATTGATAGCCAAATAAATCTCTTCCGTTTTCAAATATTTTAAAAAAATTCAGTTCGAAATCATAAGCAAATTGCTTATTGTAGTTAGATGAATAATTGCCACCAGCACTTACAATATTTTCATATATAAAAGGCCGTCCATCTCTAGATTCAAAATAATCATACTGTTTGCCAGGTTCAACATTTAATCTGAAACCAAAATTATTAAGCGCTTTTGTCTGCGCTCTGTAGTTGGCACCAAAATTTAAGCCTGTAAACACACCAGGATTAGCTAAATTACGATAATTGATGTACCCATTAATTCTATAATTATTAAGGTTGCCTTTTGGTTCAAAAATTTGATATGAGGCGTCGGCACCGAAATTATTATAATTATTTCTGAAAATAAGTCCCAAATCATTGATTTCATACTTTGTATCGGCAAAACTATGATCAACACTATAGCGAAAGTTTCCATGTGTTTTGCCAATATAAAATTCTGTACTATAACCAGTTTCTGAATTTGAGGTTTGATAGTTTACTTTACTCATCTTGGCCTGAGCATTAATAAAGTAAGTATTTCTTTTATTCTGTATGTTGGCAACCAATGCCGTAGCATTAGCATCTCTAAATTCACCTTCTCTGAGCACATTAGTATTGATTAGACTTACCGATGAATTTCCATTAAATTGCTGGTCTACAACCAAAACATTATAATTGGTTAATGGCTCAATGACTTCCTTTGTTGATTCGCCAGTATCTGAATTAGTAATAGTTGCAAACGTTTTTTCTGTAATAGCATTAAATAATCCAATCCCTAGACCTTTTTTGGTCCTTCCAGAAACTTTTAAAGCGTTTAAAACTTTTACTTCTCTTGGACTAGAAATACTCTCGTTGTCTTCTAATTCCACGATACCACTAGGTCTGCCACCAACTCGCCTTGAAAAGAACAAATTTCCTTTGTTAAATAAATCAACACCTTCAGTAAAAAACTGTCGTTGCTCAGAAAAAGTTTGTTCAAAAGGTCCAAGGTTTAAGACCACATTATCGAAACCTGCTTGGCTAAAATCTGGTATTAAAGTGGCATCTAAGGTAAAATTATCTGTGAGACCGTATTTTACATCCATACCAAAAGTTAAATCGGTCTCAGTATTGCCATCAAAACTGTTAACTAATCCTGTTGAGAAAGGGTAGAGGTTTAATCTTACAGGTGGTTTGATATTTTTTAAACCTTTTAATTCGCCATGATATAGTCCAATATTTCCTTGAGTTGGGTCAATAGGATTCCAAGTGTATTGAGCCCTGGCTCGTCTAAATTGTCTATGAAATTGTAATCCCCAAGTTGGCTCTTTTTGGTCAAGAAATCGTAAGGTTCTATACGGAATCTCAATTTCCACTATCCAACCATCATCCATAATCTGCACTGCGCTTTGCCAAACAGCATTCCAACCAAAGTCTTCACCTATGCTTGGATTGAATATAGCATCCGCTTGTTGTCCCGAGGCAAACACAAAAAACTGAGTGTCGTTTTGGGCATCATTATTGGGATTGAGGACTATTGTAAAAAAATCGCTTTGTCCAAAATTATCTCTACTCGTGAGTTGTTTCATAATTTTAGAAGGGTCATCATACAGATATGCTGCTACGTAGATAGCATTATCATCGTAGGTCATTTTCACTTCAGATCTTTCTTGCAGTGGTGGTGTTTCCCCAATTTCTGGTCTAAATGACACAAAATTTGTTGCGATTTCGGCGTTTTGCCATATGACATCATTTAAAATACCATCAATTTTTGGAGCTTTCTCTGTACGTTTAATGTTTAACAGTTTCTTATCTTTAGATATCACTGTATTAACGTCTTGTGCTATGCTAAAATTATAATAAAAGAGGCAAATAAGAAATAATATATAATACCGAAAACTCATAATTGATGATAGTTAAATATAAAAGTGTGATTATTGAGCGGTTGCCACACTTTAGTTGCACAAAGCTACGTTGTCAAGGTTAGCAAAGTTCCTAATTAAACGTTAAAAAGTTGTTGTAAGTGTTAATGAGAATCATGTGAATATGGCAGTGTCAAGATTTTTGGAATACTTATTGTTTTGTTTGAATTGACTAAAATTTAAAAATAGATTTCCGATACATCGGAAAAGAAAAAAATGACATGAAAAAATATCAAAAATTAGGATTGGGCTTACTCTTTGACGCTTTAGGTTTAGTATCTTTTATTGTGCCTGGAGTAGGTGAATTCTCGGACATTGTTTGGGCACCAGTTTCTGGGTGGTTAATGACTAAGCTTTACGCAGGTAGAGCTGGTAAAATAGCAGGTGTCGTCACCTTTGTTGAAGAAGCTTTGCCAGGATTAGATGTTATTCCAACATTTACTTTAATGTGGATATATACGTACGCATTTAAAAAAGATGATGGGCTAGTTGAAACCAAAAAAGCAAGTTCTTAAGAACTTGCTTTTTTGTAATTGTTGTACTGCACAATGTTATTCTTCTATAATATAAAAATAAGAACGTCTATTAAGCTGGTGTTCCTCTTCTGAGCATTTCACTTTGTTTGCACATTTATTTAATAATTGTGTTTCACCGTAGCCAATTGCACTTTCAATTCTATTCGCGTCTACACCTCTCGATATAATATAATCTCGAGTAGATTTTGCACGTCTATCAGATAATTTTAAGTTATAATTATCACCACCACGACTGTCTGTATGTGATTCAATCTTTATTATCATAACAGGGTGTTTGCGCATCACATCTACAATATTTTCTAACTCATACTGAGCATCTGTTCTAATATTAGATTTATCATAATCAAAGAATATAGGATTTATAACAATCTGGTTATCTATAATCAGTGGCTCTAATATTAGATCTGCTGTATTTTCCTTTTCATTGTCATCAGAAGTTATCACAGTTTCCTTGTCTTCTTTGTAGTCTGGTTTATTACCGACAACAGTATAGGTTTTGTTACATTCAACTTCAAAAGTGTACTCACCACTATCTTTAGTGTTCATTTCATTAATAACTTTACCTGTGTCGTCAATTAATCTCACTGTAACACCAGTTAATATAATATCAGTTTTGGCGTCTCTGGCAACACCTGTAATAATTTGTTTACATAGCGTTGTATTGAAACTGTAAATATCATCACCTCCTTTTCCCTCTGGTCTGTTAGATGAAAAGAATCCTCTATCAGTATCTGAATCTACATAAAAAGCAAAATCATCATAACCACTATTGTAAGGTGATCCTATGTTTTCTGGTTCAGATCGATCTCCTTGTAATAGGTTGGATTTAAAAATATCTAATAACCCTAAGTTTAAATGTCCATCTGAAGAAAAGTAAAGTGTATTGTCTTTTGCAATAAAAGGAAACATTTCTCGTCCTTCAGTATTTATTTTTTCACCAAGGTTTTGCGGTTCTCCATAAGTACCATCGTCATTAATGGCAACAGCATAAATATCTGTTTGTCCAATACCACCTTCGCGATCAGAAACAAAGTATAGCATTTTATTATCTACACTTAGAGCTGGATGACCTGTTGAGTACACATCATCATTAAATGGTAATTCTATGACGCTAGTCCACTGGTTGTTCTCTAGAGTTGCCTTATAAATTTTAAGATATGTCGTACCCTTTTTATCGTAATTTAATCGGTTACGTTTGTTAATATTGTCTCTTGTGAAATACATCGTATTGCCATCATTAGTGATTGCGATGGAAGCTTCATGATAGTCTGTATTAACATTTTCTGCTATTATCTCTGAAGCTGAACCATAAGAAATGGCATCTCCATCTTCCGTTAGTGTCACTTGAAATAGGTCTAAAAACGGTTCTTTGTTCCAGCTATAAACTTTTTTGTCATCACCTCTAGCCGAAGCGAAATACAGCGTGTTATTAAAAATATAAGATCCAAAATCTGAATTCTCAGAATTGAAAGGTAAATTCTCAACATTTACAATGACTTCATTTTTTGAAGTTAATTTGTCATATAAATCTACATCATCTGGGTTGTAACCTTTAAGTCTGCTGTCACCATTTTGTGCAGCACTTAGTTCTTTAAACCATTTGTCTGCGTCTTCATATTTTCCGATGCTCCGTAATGCTTGTATATATTTATACATGTACTCCGTATCAATTTTATCAGATTCTTTTAAAGCCTCACCATACCAATAAGCGGCTTTTGTAGAGTTAGAATTATTATAATAAGCATCACCTAATCGTGTTAAAACATGGATGCTATTGTCTCCATTTTCTACGGCTTTCTCATATAATTCAATGGCTTTTACATAACCATAATTTTTAAAAAACTTGTCCGCCAACTTCGTTTGTGCAAAAGATAACGAGCAGCTTAAAATAAATATGAAAGTGAATAATTTTGTCTTCATAGTGCGTTTCATGTTTAGAAGTATCTTGGCGATTTAATACGTTTGCTTTTAAAGATTTCAAACATTAACAATACTTCGTGCGTACCACTTGTGTATGGTCTAAGGTCTGAAATGGGATATTCGTAAGCGTAGCCAATTCTCAATTGTTTTGAAATTTGAAAATCAGCAATTCCTCCTATAGCAGCTGCAGATTCATTAATTCTGTAACTTCCGCCAATCCAAAACGTATCATTAAACAGGAAATTTGCGGAAAGGTCAATTGACAATGGTGCTCCATTAGTAGCTTTTAGCAAAACAGCTGGTTTTAACTTAGTAGTCTCACTTAAATCGAAAACATAACCACCAGTAAAATAATAACTGATACGCTCTAGAGCGACGTAATCTACAGATCCGCCTCCACCTTCGTTATAGTCAGTGTTTAAAATTCTTGGAGCAGAGAGGCCAAGATACCAACGTTGTGAATGCCAATATAAGCCAGCACCAACGTTAGGACTCCAACGATTAGATACATCATTAAAAAATGGATCGTTTACTACAGAAGGGTCATTCAAGAGTTCTTCATCTAAGTTATAATGCGTAAATCCGGCCTTTATACCAAAAGCTAATTTTGAATTTACACCAGTTTGAATGGTATATGAAAAATCTCCATATATATAAGAGAAATTTTCATAGCCTAACTCATCATTTATAAATGATAATCCAACACCAATTTTTTCATTTCTCAAAGGAGTATGAAAAGATAGCGTTTGTGTTTCTGGTCCACCTTCTAAACCAACCCATTGGCTTCTGTGTAAACCAATAACACTTAATGTTTCTCTACTTCCTGCATAGGCAGGATTTATAGAAATCGTATTAAACATGTATTGCGTAAATTGTGGCAACTGCTGCGCAAAGGCAGTAGTTGTACTTATTATAAACAAAGCAATACTTAAAAATTTAGATAACTTCATCGGTTAAGTTTATTTATTTGTTGCTACGTAGATTGGACCAGCAAATGGCTTTAATCCACTATTTCTTAAATTAATGATATAATAATATGTTCCTGTTGGCACTTTTCCAGAACTTCCTACTGAAGAGTTGTGAGAATCTCCATTCCAATTATTTTGGTAGTTATTATTTTCATAAATCTTTGCTCCCCAACGATTAAAGATTTGCAATTCGATTACAAAACCACAATCATCTACACCACCAATGGTAAAGAATTCGTTATAGTTGTCACCATTTGCGGTAACCGTTTTTGAAATAATGACATCATCTTCACCACAAGCTAATACGACACAGTCATCATCAATAGTTACATTAACTTCAACCTCTGTAGGACATGGTCCTTCAGTAATAGTATACATAAATGTATAAACTCCAACTTCTACCGTAGATGGGTCAAATAGACTTCCATTAATAGTTGCATTACCTGACACGACACTCCATATACCGTTCATATTAAAATCACCAGATAATAAATTGAATAAATCAAATTCTGGATCAAGTACACAACTTCTACTATCAAAAGCATCAATGACATTGCTTACTTCTATCATAATAGTTTGTGTGAATATATCTTGATTGCCACACTCGTCTGTTACAGTCCATGTTCTAATAATATCATAATCCTCAAAATCATTCAGTTGAGTTGAATTCTCATTAAAAACAACACTGATATTAGTTGAGCATGAATCTTGAAATACTAAATTTGGTACTTCAGGAACATCATCACAAGCTGCAGTTACATTTTCATCAAAAGGTGTTACTAACGTTGGTGCAGTTGTGTCAACCACATTAATAGTTTGAACACGTGTTGTCGTATTATCACAACCATCGGTTAATGACCAAGTACGCGTAATTACAGATTCGTTAGCACAATCACCAGCTGCTATAGCATCTGCATAAGTTGCATCTAAACCTGTATCACAATTATCTGCTTCGTCG